>ERZ779865.13-NODE-13-length-200684-cov-6.648934_pt1 | contig 200684 bp, 221 predicted proteins | sample MGYA00433088_ERZ779865 | MGnify/ENA primary metagenome ERZ779865 (study PRJEB29588, sample SAMEA2151703) | human gut metagenome | biome: human gut; feature: human-associated habitat; material: faeces | place: Denmark | collected 2008/2010 ... | reverse complement strand
CCCGCCGATATTGACGAAATCATGAAAGATTTCGAAAGCGCAGATTGTTTCAAGGACAACGGTATAACAGAAGATGGTCCTGCTGTGACTGTCCCTGAGCTCAGCATTGACGACGACAGAAACGTTGCGATACACGTACCTGTCAACGGCGGCAAGCTCATTGCCTCAAATACGTGTATGTCCATGGGTATGAATCAGATCTGCCTTGAGTACGCATACAACAATAACCCTGACACAATCACGCTTGCTACGGCTGACGTTGCGTCTGGTGATTATGCTAAGAGAAATCACATCCCTGAGGATAACAGAGATGTTGTGCTACAGACATATACCGACGTATACGATGAAGACTACACATCGTATATAACAATATATTTCAAGGATATTGTTGAATCACTGACAGGTGAAATCATACCTGACTAAAAAGAAGGGATAACAAGATGAAATTCAAACCGTACAAATGTGCAGCCTGTGGCAAAACGCCTATGGTTCACACCATCAACAGCTACGTCACCAATAGTCGTATTACCGGTAATAAAAAGCGCAATCGAATAAGCGTATGTCATGTGATGTGCCGCGAATGTGGCACTGATGAAACAACATACGTTTGCCTAAACCGTAGTGGCTCAATCAAACCTGCGCACGAAAAAGCAAAAAATGACGCAATCACGGCGTGGAATGTGGCGCAGGTTCAGAAGTTTGTTGCAAATGCCACTGGCTTCGAGCATCTGTTGCATGAATTACAGAGCAGAAATCCTGCATGTGCTATAATGCAGACAGCAAAATCCATTATGAAACTTTCACGCGGAAGGAAGACGAACAATGGAACTTAAGCCTTGTACCTGCGGTGAGCGTCCGGTTGTAATGCACAGAACTGTGCGCCTTACACAGATGATGACAATAAACAAATATTTCGTCAAATGCGAGTCCTGTGGTCTGAGCAACGAAAAATTTGAGCAGACACTTGAGGCAAACGCTATCGAAGACTGGAACAACATGATAAACCGTGAAAGAGGTGATTCAAATGGGTAGAGCAGGCGGCTCCGGCGGAAGTCGTTCTGGCGGAGCGTCAAGACATAGCACAGGTTCCCGTTCGGCGTCATCAAGCCGATCAAGCAGTTCATTGTCAAACAGACCTCCTCGTTCATACTCAGGCGGCGGATTTGGTTCCAACAGAGGTGGATTTAGTCATAATCCCTATTCACCACCGCCGCCCCCACCGCCAAGACCTCGTTACCGACCCCATTTCAGTTACGACTCTCCTACTTATTATAATAGAACCTCGTATCATACACCTCCTCTCGGCTGCAGCTCTATGGCGATCAAAATCATAATAGCAAGCATCGTTGTTATCATTCTTCTTATGGTTTTGGGCAAGACCCTGACGTCATGTTCAAGACATGAAACACATCAGTCGTCATCATCGTTTTCATCATCTGCTAACTCAACCAAAATCTGGAGTTCAAGCTACAAGACCTCAAAAAACACATATTTTGAGGACAATCTTGAGCTTCAGCTCGACAAGACCTCAAAATTTGCCGAAAATATGAAGATGTTTGAAGCTAAGACCGGACTAAAACCGTTCATTTTCACCTGTGAGATGATAAATGGTTCATCCGTTCCTGACGATGACGATTTTGACGAACTGGCTGAATATATTTATTCCAAGAATAAATTCACAGATACGGTTCTGTTGATATACCAGGAATCGGCTGATAACTGGGGCTGCTGGACATACATGGACGACAGTGTTACAGAAGAAGAATTTTCTAATGACGCTATCGACCGCTTGTCGGAATTTATAGAAAATAACTACGACAGCTCATACACAAACGGAGAACTTTTCAGCAAAGCATTCCTATATGCAATTGAAAATTGAAAGGAAATAAATACCAATGGATAAAAAGACAGAGATCAAAAGCCATATCGTAAGGGACATGTACTGTGGTGACATTGAACCTGAAAGAAAGTCGAGGCAGGAAAAGGAAACTTCACACGACAATGTGACGATCAACGAAACAAGACTGCCGACTCCAAAGCTCATCAAAGAGTTTCTTGATACCCGCGTAGTCGGTCAGGAAGACGCAAAGAAAATCATTTCTGTTGCCATCTACAACCACTATAAGCGAATCTTGTCAGGCAAGACAAACATCAAGAAATCAAACATTCTCATGATAGGTCCGTCCGGCTGCGGCAAAACCGAAATTGCCAGAGCTGTCGCTGAGGTCATTGACGTCCCGTTTTGCATCTGTGACGCTACAACTGTTACACAGGCAGGATATGTAGGAGATGATGTTGAAAACATGCTTCTCAGACTGCTTCAGGCAGCTGACATGAACCTTGACGCCGCAGAACACGGCATCATCTATATTGACGAACTCGATAAAATCGCTCGAAAGGGTGAAAACACGTCAATCACCAGAGATGTTTCAGGAGAGGGCGTTCAGCAGGCTTTGCTCAAGATAGTCGAGGGTAGTGAAGTTGATGTTATCCTGACTGCCGGCAGAAAGAATCCAAATTCTCCTAACCGTGTCAGATTTAACACAGAAAATGTGCTATTTATCTGTGGCGGCGCTTTCGAGAGCCTTACTATGAACAAGGATAAGAAAAGCAGCATCGGATTCCTCAATACAACAGCTACGAAGACCAATGCTGATGAAATCGACAGCAAAGCGCTTGCTAAACAGGGAATCATTCCGGAGCTTATCGGCAGACTCCCTATCATTGCAACGCTTGATGAACTGACCGAAGATGAACTCAAGCGCATTCTTGTTGAACCAAACAATGCTATAATCAAACAGTACAACAGTCTTCTTGAACTTGACGGCGTTACATTGAAATGGGACGATTCTGTCCTGACATATATTGCCAAGAAAGCAAAAGAAAAAGGAACCGGTGCTCGCGGACTGAAATCTATCATAGAAAAATCTATGACAGATTTGATGTTCGAAATTCCCGGCTCAGAATTCACAGGCGAAATAATTGTAACTATGAAAAACGACGAAATTGTCTTTAAAAGACAAGACTCAGTCGTCGCTTAACAGAGCCATAATTTCACTCTGGGAGACATTCTGATACTTATTTTCCCGATAGGATACACAGTTGTGATATTCACGGGAACAGACATCAAATGACATATAACCGATTATGCGGGCGTGCGGGCGTGCGCCCGCACGGATTGGTTAATATAGTCAATGGAAGGAGACTGACAACTTATGGGAAATAACGTTAACCACCCTGAACACTACCAGGGAAAGCACGAATGTATTGATGAGATGATCGCTCTTTTCGGCGTCGAGGCTGTAAAGGGATTCTGTAAATGCAACGTGTACAAATACCGCTACAGAGCAAATCGTAAAAACGGTAACGAAGACCTGGCTAAAGCCGACTGGTATATGGACAAGCTCATGGAACTCGAAGCAAAAAACCAAGAAAAACACAAGAGAGTCAGGTGTAAGAAATGCAAATGAAACTCGGACCATCTGAAAAACAGCGGAAGACGGTAAACGAACGAATTTTGCAGGCATCCAAAACAGGAAATTACTCGGCTGAAGACATTGAAAACTGCTATTCGTTTCTGACAGAACACAAATCTGACCCCGACGCTCTCACAGTATCGCTGGCAAAAAAGTGCATGACTATGCCGACGATCGAAAATACAGACACATTCCTTGAAACACTATGGGAACAAGTGCGGCGTGCTTCTGTTGATGAAAATGGAATTATCACATCACGAGTGCTGATATGGGACGAGGGTACAAAACTCGATGAAATCTTGTCGTGGTTTGACAAAAGACACAGTCTTGGCGCATTATATCTGCAGTTTGGCGAAGAGAATTCTTACGATGAAGACGAATTACAGCTTACGGACGATGAAAACGTTGATGTGTTATCGTTTGTGCTGAAATTCGCTTATGAGACCGATTTTTCATATCAAAGCAATCAACAGCGCTTACGGTGCCTTATTGCAGGATTCTGCGTATTTCACAATATCACTGTTGACTCCGAGGATTACTCTGTTCTGATCAATCTGATATGGATATATCTGGAAACAAATAGCACAAATCCATGGCTCGATGGTGGCGATAACGATGACCCAGAAAACGCTAATATAAAGGGCGAGGCTCTGTTCGACGTGTTCATCAAGGAACTTCTCAATTTCAAATAAGAGGTGACAGCAAATGACGAATACAATCAGAGTGCGAGCTATGGAATCTATCAACTCCCGAAACATTGCTGATTTCCTGCACTCTCTGGACAGCATCCAGCAGACTATACTGCTTACAAAGAGTGGAACCACTGTCAATGCAAAGTCGATGCTCGGCTTATTGACCCTATCAATAAATGAAGGTGATGAGCTGGACATACTTGCTAAATGCGATTTGGAAACAATATCAAAAGTAATACTCGGAAGATATTTCACACGAATTTACGGTGTATAAGACAGACGGTTTTCACAGCAATCACCCAAATTACGTTTGCTTTACCGATGGCTATAAAATCGGATTCGGCAAATGCAATAAACCAGTAACCTAACAATATTGAGAAAAATAATAGCCGTTTGAAGGAGGGCATAGCATTGTCAGCAAAAACATCTTTCTATAATCTACATGTCGTCATCGTTTCTGATGAACTGGACAAGTCATCGCAGAAATATGAAACACGCATCCTGCCCATAGCCAGCAGAAACACATCACCAATGTATATTGTTCCTATATGGAATGATATGGCTAAAACTGCCATCAAAAACAATATGGGAATAATAGTAAACATTGAATGTGATTGTGTAAATATGCAAAAAAATTACGCACACAACATCGAAGGATATCTTTTCATACCGATGGGATCTGATTCTGTGACCATTGAAATCCAGAGGGATTTGAATATCATCATAACCGAATCAGGAAAAGATAACCTGCAGCACAAGCACATCAAAGACAAAATAAGCTGTACAAATAACGACGATTCCATAACAAAAGTGCTGTCTGATATTCTGACTGCTATCGAAAATCTGGACATAAGCGCAATTGCATAACTATCAAACAAGGAGGAAACTAATACCATGACTCTGCAATCGATCATAGACAACGCAAAACGTATCGCATTCTTCGGCGGCGCCGGAGTTTCGACAGAAAGCAACATACCCGACTTCCGTTCGCCGGACGGACTGTACAATCAGAAATACGACTATATGCCTGCAGAAATACTGTCTCACAATTTCTTCATCGAGAAGCCGTCAGAATTCTTCCGTTTCTACCGCGATCGGATGATATATCCGGACGCAAAGCCAAACGAGGCACATCGCAAACTGGCGGAACTGGAACAGGCGGGAAAACTGTCGGCAGTCATAACCCAGAACATTGACGGTCTGCACACCGAAGCCGGAAGCAAAAACGTCATAGAACTGCATATCAGACCGTATCATCGACGTCAGGATTCACGCCTGACGACATCACTGAATTCATTCAGTGCAACGGACGATGGATAAATCTGTGCGACAAAGGCAACTACCCGTTTGCAGTCCAGGGTAAAAACTATGTCAACAGCATTATGAAGTATGGTGTTGCCACATGTTTTGACTGGCGCAAAGCCCATTGGGGCACGGAATGGGGCGGATACGTACCGATACCAACGAATACCGTCGAAAACACTCTGATCTTCGAAACGGCTAAAACTGATATTCTGCCCCTGATACGCACACTATCAGAAAAATTCCCCGACATTAAGATCGAATATCTGTGGGTAGATGAAGGCTTTTCCCACATCTGCGGAAAATACATGTATCTAAATGGCACCGGCGAGGGGCACTGTGATCTGATAGCCGGACGAAACCTGATTGCTGACGAAATCAGATACAAATACCTCAAAGGATATACCTCTTTTGAATACGATCACCATAAGCACGACTACATTCTTTCAGGCGAAAACTTACGCAGTATCAGCCTGTTTGAAATGATGCAAAAGAACGACGCTTTGAAGAACTATGACGGACACAAATACAACTATAACAAATTACTTCCATGAGGAGGGTTTAATCCAAATGACAATCCACTATCCTAAAGACTTTAAGAATCGTGTCCTTGAGATATATCCCAACATGTCGCCCGCTTTCAGATCCGCGCTCATGAATAACGAAGAAATACTTGGACGATTCCTTGACGATAACGTCAACAGCATATCAGCACAGACGATACTTCATCACATCACGATGGGCTCGATCGATAAGCTCAAGTCGATGGCTGAACTTGAGATCGCAAAGCAAAAATTATACAGCGAATGGTATGATATCGCAACTGCTGCGAGAAAGAAAGCCGATTACCGCGCATGAACTCTGAAAAATACTTCGCGATTCAGATCGTTGCTGATAACAGCGACATGCTGGAACAACATAACCTGTCGTTCGTGAATCCGACTGAAGAACGTCTGAAACAGATCTGGGATCTGTGCGGCGTTGTTCTCACAAGACGAACCGACGCTGTGGATGATATCTATATCCAAATCAAGAGCCACAACAAGAGCGACGAAAAGCACAAGTATATCACCGCTCACATACGCATTGGTATGTCGCCTGACCCTGCTAACAGCGTATCACACAGCAAAATCAACTGCACAAGCGATATGCAGACCCGCATCACCGAATATGGAAAAGACGCCAGAACAGACAAATGGCATGACGAAAGTGACTTCGATCTCAGCCGCATCGGTGCATTCAAAGAACATGTGATCAGTAAGATCAGAAATGCAGTCGAACAGATGGAAACTATCTGATCAGAAAGGTAAACAGCAAAAATGTACAAAACAAACTACTTTACCATAAGCATTCCGAAAAATGACCGTCACCCCATGCTGCAGACAAAATCAATACAGGAAACTTATCGAGATCCTAAAGAGAAACAGATATCACACCTGTCCGACCTTTGCAAGCAGCTGATCTCCGAATGTCATCATATCATTGAACCGATATATATCCAGCTGAACGCAAGAAATCATGCCATGACTAACACCGACCCTGGGTATACCCTGGGTATCGGCGACACGCATGTGACCGGTATGATAACGATATACCCGCTGGAAAACGACAATATCCGATGTGAATGCAAAACCAGCATTGCCAGGACCTGCATAACGTCAAGTGCGCCTGATCCTGGATACTTCGTAAGAAAATATTCGGATTCAGTAACTGCAAAGAATTCTGAATACATTCAAAAACACGTACAGGACAATATCGAAAAAATGATGAACGAACTCCGATTCTCCGAGTAAACATTCTTCTGACAGAAAGACTGATATGAACACAAAAAACTTAACGATCGAAATCTTTGCAAACACGGATCACGGCAAGAACGAGCATTATAAAATGCAGGCCGGAGAATTCAGCAAGAACGAAATCAAACCCATTGCCGACATCTGCCGACTGACACTCGAAAGAATCCGTGATCAAAAACAAACCATGAGCGTATATGTATACGGAAAGAACCCGGTCGGAGATCATTGCAAGTCATCGACGCACAGTGTGATGATATCTGCTTTGACGCTGGACACCATTGGTAAAATCTCATGCTGCCATGATTCAAAAAAATTCATAACGAAACATGATGAGATTATGGACAGCAATTTCGGTTTTCGTGAAGAAATGTTCAAGCCCGAAGAGATCACAGACATACTGAACGCCATAACATCGATCATTTGTAAAGTGATAGATGAAATCAAGTGAAAGGACACCAAAGACATGGACAACAATAACAAACAGCACAGTACAACACGGGCGGTCTCCGGAGGCGGACTCAGTATAGCAGGCGTAACATTCCTCGTATTGACTATACTGAAACTCACAAACTGCATCGACATGTCATGGGGCTGGATTATATTCTGGACGCTTGTCCCATCAGCCGCAATTACAATCGTTGCAATCATCATAAGCCTGATAATTGCATTCATTATTTGGATCATCATGAAACGGAATGACTAGAATGAGCTGTACAGAAATCTATAAATTCAACAGACAAATGTTTTTACAAGAAAGGAAACTAACACATGCCTAATATTATTCCTACCGTCATAGAGAGAACCCAGAGTGGTGAAAGAGCATACGATATTTATTCACGGCTGCTTGAGAGCCGAATCGTTATGCTTGATGGACCTATCGATTCACACACAGCGAGCATAACAATAGCACAGCTGCTTTTCCTTGAATCCCGATCCAAGGACGATATCACGATGTATATCAACAGTCCTGGTGGAAGTGTTACTGACGGACTTGCGATCTACGATACAATGCAGTACATAGGCTGTGATATCTCAACCGTTGTCACAGGCATGGCTGCGTCTATGGGTTCCGTTTTACTTGCAGCCGGAACAGCAGGGAAGCGTTTCGCACTCCCTAATTCACAGATCATGATACACCAGCCGCTGATTTCTGGCGGATTATCGGGACAGTGTACCGATATTCAGATTCACGCTGAAAATCTGGCAAAAACCAGAAACAGACTGGAGCAGATACTTGCCAACCATTCAGGCAGGACGGTCGCAGACATTCATGCTGCGTGCGAGCGCGACAACTATCTCTCGGCTGATGACGCTGTAAAGTTCGGATTAATTGACTCCGTTATCATTCACAGATAAACAGCGAAGACGGCGAATAACTGCGGCTTGCCGCAGTTATTTTCTACAAAAACATATCATTAAGGAGAAAAACATGGTACATAAACAGCTGATGGGACTCTTGTTAGAAGCTGGCTATCCGAAAGAAAAGATGTTCAATCACTGCTCTGACCTCTATGTTTATGCCACGCCATTGACAAAACAGGTCATTACGAGATGGTGTAAAGAGAACGGCTATAAGATGGACGTATTCGCAAAAATATTCAAAGACCAGATTACAGGCAGACCCATGTACGACATTGCATTCCAATACACGCCGTACTGGAACAAAAGAGGAGGTAAAATCAAACATGGCTGTTAACTTAACAAAACCGTTTCAGGGACGGGAGTACACTCCAGTCCATCTGATGGACGAAGAAGAAAGTATTCAGCGCAGCACACTCACAGCTGCACCAGATAAGCTGCCTAGCTATACACCTGAGCATATAGCTTACGAACCGCCTGCACCTGATCCCGAAACAGATATCAAGATATCTGTTATTCATGCAAACAATGCACCAGCTGTTGTCGAAAATCAGAAACCTTTGGGTTACTCCCAGATTGCACAGAACAAACAGTATGGTTTCCATAGGCATTTGGAATCTGTTTTCCGAGTTCCAACTGATGACAAAATAGATAAATTACGGTCATTGGGGACTGAAATTCACAAAATGCTCCGCCTAAATCTTGTTTCGACGATACTTGCTGTAACGGGATCGATTCTTGGAGGTTTTGGGATAATAACGGCGATATGTACCGGTGCGCTAAGAGCAGTATTACCAACAATTGTTTTAACAAGTATTGCTATTGTTGGGTTCGCGATGGCGGGCGTTGGTTTGGCGATAGCACATTTCGCCGGTGTAGAGGATTGGTGCTATCTCTTACACAAAACATTACGCAAAGCTACCAACGTTTATATTTGCAACACGGGTGCTGACACCGACGCCACGAATAAAAAGCTGGAATGGCGGCAGTACATAGACCGTTTTATTCTTAAACCGAAACGTTGTTCTGATTATGACATATTTAGAACAGTCACACATAATGAACACGACGTTTATGTAGTCTATAGCGATGACACAAACAGCATTGTGTTTATTGACCCAAAACTGTTCGAATAAACGAACACACGTGTTCACAATCAAACGGCGGCAGAAAAGATGAAATAGATAGCCACTATCACACAAACGCCCGTGGAAAAACTATTGCACTTACTGGGTCTAAAACTGCCGTCGTTTGATTATAGGTTACTACCTTAAACAGAAATGTGAGGTGAAATATTGCATGACTAACCGAGATAAACTTGACCGCATTATTGTAAAAAACAATGACCGCATGAACATGGTTATTAGCTGGTTTTATGAAAATAAGAACTGGCTTGATAGGGAAGAATTCAAAGCGCCAATGGAAAAAGGTGTCATTGAACTACAGGGAGAAAAACTCGAAATTGCTTTTGAGAGCAAAAACAATGTAGTAGAGATGGCAGTTTATCTCACAGCAAAACCCAATGACACTGCATTGATTGCTTTCGATTACGACCCTGTTTCTCAAAACATCTTAAACCGAAAAGTTGCACCTGATTCATCGAACATGACTGATGTCAGACGAAAAACGCTCGACCTCGTTATACTCTGTGACGAAACAGACCGAAAAGAAGCGCTTAAATACCACGCTTTGATGCAATTCATGACATACTATCACGAAGAAATCGCTGTTGAACAGCGAAATATTACCGCCGCCGCGAAAAATAAACCTCATAAGAAACATAAGAAGAAAAGACCTCAGCCTCTAATTCGCCGGGTCTACACTATCAATGAATTTGATAGCAAAAACTTTGCGAAACCTGATAACATCAAGCGCGACTACACCAAGCCTGAACGGGAGGTTAAGGTCAGAGGGCATCTGCGGCACTACAAATCAGGCAAAACAGTATGGGTCAAGCCCTGTGTAAAATACAAAGGGCAGAAACAACAGCCTAAAAAATACGAATTATAACGGAAAGGACGACTGTTCTATGACAACCAAAATCGAAACAATACAAATACCGCATGTCATACAGCAAACTATCATGAAAAGCAAAGATGTGAAGTTTTACATAGCTGAAGATGGTAAAAAATTCACCAACAAAGAAGATTGCTTAATACATGAAACAGAATTCCTCAGGCGACTGGTAGAGGAGTCTGATGATATCATCAAATGCCACGACCTTGATGACTGCGCTCCTTTTAACGGCTGTGATTACACAGAAGACCATTGCTATAGGTGGTTTTCACCGCTGAACGAAAACGGTGCAACACTGCTTTACGAGGCATATGAATCCGAAAACATCGAATCGCCAATAGACAAAGAGGATTTCGGAAAATGGTTTTGCATTGAATTCAGCGGCGTTTATCTAAATGACACTTACTGGATAAAGCTCGACGCATGCGTCGATTATGCTCGTAACATACTTTCACATCTCAGAAATACAGAAGGAAACACATCCAAGCTGCCTGTGTTGTGAAACTGACCCGCAACAAAATAACAAACACACAGGAGATAAAATATCACATGACAAAAATAAAAATAATCACTCCCGATGTTGAAACGGAAAACCCGTTTAACATAATGCTCACGCGCGTAAACAACGAGGTGAAACTCAGTATTGTCAAACACCCGAACAACGGAGCATACGCAATCATTAACAAAGACGGCAGTGTTCCTGATATTGAAATTGACGATGCGACACTGGACACGCTTATTGCGGCTAGACGATTAAAGCGAAAAATGGACAAAATGATGACATTCGTCCGTGAAAACCCCGAACAGGCAGCATGGTTGGAAAACATCGACCCGAAAACATTGATCCAATTCCTTGACATCTTTGATAAGACAACTTAAGCTGTGAACACGGCTTTGACGAAAGAGGCAATTTATGGCAAAGCAGAAGAAAACAGAAGACCGCCATTGCGCGAGTTATATGAAAAGCCAGCTGGAAAAGCTGAAAGAAGAAAAACAGACGCTTTCTCGCATAAACCCTGATTCACCTGAATATCGGACAAAATGCAAACAGGTATACAAGGAAATAACCAAACCGAGAAATTACTCCGAGTTGAGCAGAATAGAGAAAAATCCTGAAGAATGCTTCAAGACTCTGCCTATATATAACGAAAGGCGATGCAAAGCGTTCTTGGAGTATATGCCAATAATATCAAAACGATTTCGCAGCAAATATCCGGATCTGATACTGGAACATATTGTCTGCAATCTGCATGCGCATCCAACATCAACCATGCCGGATGCAATGTTCATTACAGATGGTCAATTATCGTCAACACTCACAACGATAGGTGTCGCACTATTTATTCTCGATGAACTGAAAGAGAATCAAACACTCTACGAAGCTCTGTTATATCTGCCGGAAACAGATGATGAACTCGATGAAATAGAATTCCCGACATACTTCACAGACTCTGTGTTCCCTGACAAAATCGTTAAAAGCATGGTGTTTCTTATCAAAAACAGAGACAACGAACACGATACTTATCTGAACCACACTACTGTGAAGAGAACTGCTGAAACGGTCGGAAAACTCTATGATATCTCAACCGGCATAACAGAATCAGACTTCGAGTATGATACAGACAACAAAGCAAGCAAAATATACCAAGCCGCCCGTCAAATGTCGTACAGAGAACGTATGGACAAAATACTGTCCCTATTATCGTCAGAAACAAGGAAAAAAGCGTCTGATCATTTCAAGGAAGTATATTTCCAAATGTTAGAGACGATATTTGACATACTGAGTCCATTTTATAAGGATATCGCCAAATATCACGAACAGCTTTTGACTCAATCGCGTGCGGTAGAACTGATCGACAAAGAGATAAAAAATGCCTGCGCTAAAAAGAAAAAAGACCCCATTATTAATAAGCAGAAACCAAACTGTCTGCTTGTGATGAAACCGCAGACAACGATGGGCGATACTGCAAGCTATTCGCTGATACACGACAGAGGACCGTATGCCGGTCATAACGACCTTTACTATAAATGCGATGCTGGGTACGATAAGCTGATCGAAATACAGGGCAAAACCAGGGAAATAGAGAAAAAGCTTGGTGAAGTCGTCTACTATATCCAGAACGGACATAATCACGGTTTTCGCTACACGAGAAAATTCCCTGAATTAGAGCCCATGAAGAAGCTCCAGATCGGCAGTCCGTATGAAATAGCCTTTGGTTACTTTTACCTGCTAGACAGAGGTGATAATATCGTATGGCTTGTTGAAACAGCAAGCGCTCTGCTGGATATTGCAGTCGGATATTTCCCGTGGGCAACGCCTACAAACATGAAACTGCGGAATCTGCTCGAAAACGATGAAACTGTATCCCCTTGCCGTGACATCGAACCTGTCGAACATAAAACCCTATCTGATTTTGGAAACCGTTTTTACGAGAAACGCTATACAGATCATTATGTATGGACAATGTGCAATATTGACAAGGTCAACAGCGATGATCTCATAAATCACAATTTCGGACAAATCATATTCGAAATGGGAAATGTCGTTTTACCGAGGACGTTTACTGCATACGACGGTAAACCATACCAAGGTCTGCGCAAATCAGGAATATCCAAAAAGAACGCGTCGCTGATGCAGTTGATGATTGAGACAAACTATCTCATGTCCCAGAAGCCAAATCTGCACTTATTTTCTGACAACAGCGAGAAAATAGCGGCACAGAATGACGACATGAAAAACAAAATTGAGCGTCTCACCGAAGAGCTCGACGAAACAAAGAATGACCTTTGTGCGATTCGTAAATCCCTGAAAGAAGAGCAGGGGAGAGCGCAGCAAATAGAAACGAACGCCGAATTGGAACATGCTGAACTGATAGAGCTTAGGGAGCTGATATACAAGATACAGAACGACGTTGAGCACAATGAGCCTGAATCCGAAAAGAATATCGCTCTGCCGTATACGCCAAAGCGCAACATCGTGATTTACGGCGGACACGCTACATGGCTCAAAGCGATACGACCGTTGCTCATAAATATCCGCGTTATTGAACCGGGAACAAATCCCGACGGTTCGCTGATAAAGAACGCAGATGTGGTATGGATGCAGTCAAACGCAATGCCTCATTCCTTTTATGGAAAAATAATGAACATAGCTCGTTCGCAGAAGATACCTGTCAAATATTTTGCCTATGCCAGCGCAGAAAAATGCGCCCGACAATTAGCCGAAGATGACATGAACTGCGAAAGCTGACAAATACCGCCATTTCGTGTGAGATGGCGGTATTCTTTTCGTGAAAACAAAACAAGCGAGAGGTACGACCGTCTCGCTTGTTTTGCATTATGAAGAGGGAAGAAAAAAAACGAATCAAACAGGTCGCTCCTGCAGCTTCAATGTCATTGTCTTTCCGACTGCAAACTCAAGAGCCTGTTGTGCCGAAGAGCAGCGTATCAGACGAGAGTCATTGAAGACATCAGTATAATCATTATTATACTCAGGCTGATTGTACGATTTATCTATCAAATACTTGTAAACAGTTTGCTCACAATTCCTGAAATTATCAAGAAAACTATCGATGAAAATACGCCCGTATGTACCTCTGGCAAAACCGATTCGCTCAGTCGAAGACTGTTCACCGGCAAACCATATGTTTTTTGACCCAGTAAACCACTGTGTGAACAATGCGTGCTTGGTCATCTGAACAGACTTTGTGGGGGAAATAGTATATATCAGAAAACGTGTGCCTTTATCGGCACAATTTTTGATATAAGCAATAAGCCCCCAATCAACAGGCGCCAGTCTGTACACACGAGGATCGGCAATAAAATCCAATATCATATTTTTGAACGGCAGCATATGTCGTTCAATAAGTCCCAAATCACTGTTATAATCACCTGTTAAAACATTGTTCGGATCAAAATTCAAATTTTCTTCTTTGAATACGATTTGCAGAGAACGGTAGATATCCATCAGTATGTTATCTGCATTTACCACTATATCATACATCGTTGTCTTTCCTAAACTGTCACTATCACATGTTGTCATTATGATTTGATTATACCACAAAATGCTCTATATGTCAACAATACGCGTCACATTTTTGTGCATTTTCGGGCTTGCGCCCGACGGAATATTTATAAATCCTATAAAAAGGGGAATTGAAAATGGCAAATATCATATACATCAACGTTCCATCCGGGACTGCTGTTCCGACAGGTTACACAACCGAAACTATTGTAGCACCGACTGAAGACGGTCTGTATACATTGACTGAAACGCTGGACGAAGACGGTTGTCATGACTCATACAACTGGCATAAACAAGCAGAACAGCTTGCAGACGGTCAGATGTACTCAGCCACCCCTAACGGGTTTTGGCATCTGAACGGACGAACAGGCTATACCAAGCTCGACTTGAAAGGAGAAATTTTATGAAAGCAATAACAAACAATATTACAACTATTACCATCGACAAGGCAAAGGTCGATGAAATCTTTTCAATGGCGTCATACACAGCTCTATATATCGTAAGAGGGCTTCTGTACATCGCTGTCGGCGTATTCTTCCTGCTGACGATCGCTTCCGGCGGAGATGGCAGAATAAGCGACGGAAATCCTGTTGCAATGTTCATATCCTTCGGCACGACCATATTCTGCGCAATGTGTGCAAGACTGGTCACGATTCTCATGGAAATGGTTGTAAGCGGCAATCGCAGCCGCCGTCTGAAGCGCCGCCGTGCACTGCGTATCCAGAACGAACGACGTTTGAAAAAGAGTGCATAATGCACGAAGCATAGCTCTGACCGTAAATGGTCGGAGCTATTGCTGTTTTTCATTTTACTCTTGTAATCTCGACCCCCAATATGATATAATAATTATAATGAATACAAGGCGTGCTTGCTATGCTAACCGCACGAGGTAAAGTCTTTGCAGATGTAATCAAAGACATCTGTTGGACAAAAGGTTGGGGAACAACCGGGATAACCAAAATGGACGCAAACGACATAGACGAAGAACTCTTCTGCGACGATCTTGAACTTTCACATATCATAGAACGTAAGATAGACAATATCGTCTGACGCGATCATGTACTGATTTTCACGCAATACTTTTAACAACACAGAAAGGATACTAACCATGCTCATTCCTGTAATCAAAATCAAAGAAACCAGCGGCGCTGATGAAACAGCGCACATCATCGGAACCGATTCCCACGATAAACTGTACATCAAAAACAACGCGATACATTATATCAACCTACAGAACAGCGAAACATCTGAACGCTGTTTAGGTTACGAATCGACCTACAAATTTATAGGCGAACGCAACGAATATATGTTCCCGGCTGAAGATGAAATGGAAATCGAAATGTGGGATATCGACCAGCTTATCGAATTTGCCATCAAACACGCCTGTGAGACTGCAGAACGCAAAGCAAAACTGGCTGAGCTTCTCAAAATGTATGACGACGCTATAGAAAAGTGCGAAAAAACCATCGAAAATACCGGTATGACAATTTTTGATAGCTCCGTGCTCTGAAATGAAAGGGCATCGACATCATGATTGACGCAAAACCTCTGGCTCTTCGGCTCAGACCGGAGAGCCTTGATGAGATAATCGGACAGGAACATATTCTTGGACCCGGCAAAATGCTGACCAGACTCATTCAGTCAGACAGCTTTGGCTCCTTGATTTACTCTTGTAATCTCGACCTCAATATGGTATAATAATTATAATGAATACAAGGAGTGCTTGTTATGCTAACTGCACGAGGTAAAGTCTTTGCAGATATAATCAAAGACATCTGTTGGACAAAAGGTTGGGGAACAACCGGAATAACCAAACGTTTTCCTGACACGAAAAATGAAGCCGAACTCGAATGGCTTGTATCCAATGGATATTTGTTCCATTTTTGCAAAGAAGAAACCAATCACAATCGTAACTGGCGGTATAAAACCCACATGGCTGATTATTACGGCATAACTCAAAAAGGCTGGGCAATAGCCGGTAACTATGTGGACGCGGCTACAGAAGAAATCGAAGGGTATGAAATTGATTATCAATTCGACCATTATCCGCGTAGACCCAACAAGAAAGTCGGAAAGGACTAAACAGAATGAAAAGCTGCAAATATCACGGCACAATATGTGATTTCGACTTTTATGTCATCTCCCTTAACACCGATGAAACAACGTATGAAGCAAATGCCGAGCATTTATCACTTGACGAAGCTCTGCAGGAAATAAAAAGACGCAACGCTTACACGTCAATCCCTTTGAGACATGTGATTTTGGCTCTTGGTGTACACTATTCTATTACGTCACCCGAATATTCGAATGGCGTAAACTGCGGCGCTATAGACCTATTGCACCAGAAAAACGGAGAGTATTACATTCTTGATGACATAAAGACTGATAAGGTCTTAATGAATGAAACACTTATAGCTGTTAATGCTATGCAAAAAATCAGCGCTTTTGTTGCTGATAAACACAAGGTATAAATACCATACTCAAAACCAACTTCGACAACTCTGACTGACATCTCTGTAAGATAATGCGGAATAAAGAAAGGAACAAGCTACGATGACCAACGAACCATTGGCATCCCGTTTCCGTCCGCAGACGCTTGATGACATCATTGGACAGGACCATATCCTCGGTCCCGGCAAAATGCTCACAAGATTGATTCAGTCAGACAGCTTCGGCTGTCTGATTTTTTATGGTCCGCCCGGAACAGGGAAGACCACAATAGCGTCTGTTATAGCCCATACGACACACGCAGATTTTCGTGCTATCAATGCGACCACCAGTGGTAAGGCTGATATGCAGAAAATCATCGCTGCGGCGGAAGAAAACAAAAAGAACGGGAAGAAAACGATACTATTTATCGATGAGATCCACCGTTTCAACAAAGCACAGCAGGACTATCTGCTGCCTTTTACTGAAACGGGTGTCATAACGCTGATAGGCGCTACAACTGAGAACCCCTATTTTGAAGTAAACAATGCTCTGATATCTCGCTCGACCGTCTTTGAACTCAAGCCTATCGATACTGACAGCATGAAACAACTTATTGTCAAGGCTGTTTATGACAAAGATAGAGGAATGGGCTTATATGACGCTGTGATATATCAGGACGCTGTTGATTTCCTTGCTGACATAGCGGACGGCGACGCACGCCGCTGTCTTAATGCTATTGAGCTGGGGATTACGACTACTGAACGCGACGCAAATACCGGTAAGATCGAATTCACACTCGATGTAGCAAAAGAAAGCATACAGAAACGCGTAATAAAATACGACAAGGACGGTGACAATCATTACGACACTATCTGCGCCTTTATCAAGTCCATGCGCGGCTCTGATCCCGACGCGGCTGTCTATTACCTTGCAAGAATGCTTCAGGGTGGCGAAGATATCAAGTACATCGCCCGGCGAATCATGATACATGCCAGTGAGGACGTCGGTATGGCTGACCCGATGGCGCTTGTGGTTGCAACGAACGCAGCCATGGCTGTCGAAAGAGTCGGTATGCCCGAAGCACAGATAATTCTCGCAAATGCGGCAATTTATATTGCAATGGCACCAAAATCAGCAAGCGTTATCAAAGCAATACAGGCGGCAAATACAGTCGTCCAGAAAACAGGTAATCTTATGATACCGTCTCACATTCAAGACGCTCACTATCGCTCTGCGACAAAGCTCAACAGGGGAGTGGGGTATTTGTATCCGCACGACTATCCAAACCACTGGGTGGCACAGGAATATATGCCTGCTGAAATCAGAGATATCCAGCTCTACGAACCGTCAGATTCTGGATTCGAAAAACAAATCAACGATTATCACAAATCGGTTGTTAGAAAGGAAACCAAAAATGTCCAAAAGGTTTGAAACAGGTTCAGAAGAATCCATCAATCTGATTATGGAATCACTCAAAATGGCAGGAATTGATTGTCGCAGAACGAAGCCTGGTGAAGAGGGTGGCATCTTTTACAAAGATGAAAACGGAAATATAAAGAAATTCACCGAAAATATTTTCGTTAAACGTTCTATGGCTTATGACCCTTTGCTACTGAAAGGAGAAAACAACTCATGAAAGCAGTAAATATCCTTTGGGATACAGACGGTAATACTGACACACTCGATTCTTTACCAACAGAAATCGAAATTCCTGACAACATCTCTGAAAACGAAATATCCGATTATATATCGGATATAACAGGATATTGTCACATGGGGTATACTTTGACTAACAACAAGGAGTAAATAACATGACATTAAACGAAATATTACAGAACATAACAATCCTTACAAACAACAGTGCGAGTCCCACCAGTTTCGCATGGGTTTGCATTGTTTTATGCGGAATAGCATGCTGTATTATGATTGCATGGTTTATATACGAAATTGTATATGGTTGGCATACTTCAACCAAGATTTTTGCAGGCTTTATGGCAACGCTTTTTGCTGCTGGTATAATAGGCGGCATTTTATTGATTTGCAACGAAGACATGCGGCTTGCTGGCACAGCCGTAAAATTATACGTCAGATTCAACGACGTCACAATCGAAGACATGTCACAGTATTTCAAAATAGACAATACAACAGCGGCAAATGGAGGAATATACGCTGATATAACGCCTATCGCTGAACACAATATGGAAATCAAGAGCATACTGCACAGCATGGACGTAATCTGACATATAACTTTCAACATTACAAAAGGACCCAAATACATATCCAAATGTATTCTCAGGAGGTGTTTAAAAAATTATGAAAGTATATTTAGCTGATTCTAGAGTGCTTATACCTTTGGAGAATAACAATTCTGAAGGTTATGCTTGTGTTTATGACAAAAGTACAAGTGTGTCCCTAAATGATGCGATTGAAGCCGCTTGGGACTATGTGACAAATAAGGGGGGGGTACTATGGAAAACAAGATGAACGAAAATCCTCGTGATGAAGAGGATGAGGTCTTAGATTGCATTTCTGAACTATTTAGCCTAAAGAATCTGCTGATTGTGATGTTCATTGCTCTTCTAGGCTGTGTTTACATAGCTTATGAAATACATGCAATCAACACAGGCGGTTTTTCCGTGGTAGGCTCTTTTCTTGGCTGGCTATTCAGTTTGATGGATACTTATTAAGATGTTCAAATTGACGAAACTGATCGCTTATGCTGCTTCAACAGGACTAGGCTGCCGAGATATAACCTCAAAACTCACGCAATGTTTGGACGATGCAATGTTCGAGAATCCAGATTGCGACACATACGACCTATCAAATGCTGTTATAAAATCAATGCAAGAAAGGAACTAAACACATGCTCAAGTACATTCTCATAAGCAGAATCGGATCTGGGTGCAGTTATTTCAAGAAGCTCGCCGAAGAACAGGGGCTTCATGTCGCAAAGTCTTTTACGACCAGACCCAGAATCGATAATGATGACACAGACCATATCCATATCGAAAATTCGGATTTCATCGATGAAAAATATCTTGAAACGACTCACAACGGTCATACATACTTCTATGACTATGAAGAACTCGAAAAGGCTGACATCATTCCTGTTGACCCTGAAAATGTTGCCAAGCTCTGCGAGCTGTTTCCCAACAACGTATACAGAATCATCGAAATCATGGCGTCAAACGAAGACAGATTAACACACGCAGTTGTCGGCGCCGATGATAAAATCACAGCTGAGAAAGAATTTTTGGCAAAATGTGAAGAAGAGAACGATTCATTCAGTCGATTTGAGGACGCAGTGACACACCGCAATCTCAACATTGCCAACTGTTGCTGCGCACAGTTTTTGAGCAATGATTTCACAGAGAAGAATGACATGACAGAGTTTGCCAAGAACCTGCCTGCCTATTTCCGTGAATTTAACCGTATGTGCATTATTATCGAAGAGATGAAAAACAATGACGGCTTTGAAACTGAGCTTGCGCCGGATGGTGATACTGCTTACATACTGTATTCCACAGATATGTACGGGAAGTCAACAAGAGAGGCGGTATCGCTCAGCCAGATGGCTGAGACAGTTATTCTTGACCCTGATGGAATGCACAACGTTGTCGGCGCGTGGCTCCGTATGGAAAACACGAGTTTTCCTGCAGTGTAAAAGAGGTGCCAATTATGCTGATTCGATACAAATGTTGTTTTTGCTTGAAAACATACGACTGGTATGACGGATTATACGAAAACCCCGACTACGATTCGCAGAAAAAGCGTATTGCTGATAAAAATGGCGAGTCTTACCCTGAAAAGCCCGGCGTTTTTATTAATACAAACGCCATAACACTATGCTGTGTAGAACCTGTTGATGACAATATACACAACCCCAACCCTCTTTCAGCAAAACCTGTAGACGGCAACGGAGACGTATATATCAACCTTTGCCCGGCTTGTATGCGCAAGATTCTCGACAACACTCACCTCATTGACGAAAATACAGATGCGTGGGGCTCCATCTGATGATCAGTTCAACGATGAAGGAGGGAAGTGGCGAAATGCAGTCAAAATTACCGTCTGTCAAAGACATTGCTAAAAATCTGTCAAATGAACAGAAAATCGAAATGCTGGATATACTGTGTGGTCAACTGACATCATCAGCTTTGCATAGCAAGGACAAAATTTCACAGGCAATGCTTGAATCTATAACAGCAACATCTGTTCTAGCACACAAATTGTTCATAAAATGACACAGAAAATCCCTCGCCGCAAGGCGGGGGATTTTTTTTTATTCATCGTCAATGCAACAAATTTTAACAGATTCATGCTTGATGCGACGAGACGGATTACTATACGCAAAATCCTTGACTGTTTTTACGATAGCCTTTTTCTTTGTGGGATACACAATGGTACCCACGCCCTTACGAAGAAAACGAAAACTCGGCATTTCATGCTGTTTCAGCCATCTGCTGATACCCTCAAGATTTATGCCAAAAGTTGGAGCTACAATTTCACATTTTACCCAAGTAACTCGAACTGTGAAAGAACTTTCCAACGATGTGCTGTAAGGAGCTCGATTCCAGGATACAAACGTATTGTTATAAGCAACATCCGGCGCCAAGTCGTCATTATGCGCAGCACAGATATAACGGTACGCAAACCCTCGATATGAAGCCATTTTCGCAAACTCAAATTCATCATCAACGGGGGAATTGCGGCAATGATTTATCAGCTCGTAGAGAACAATGAAAAACGACTGAAACGTTTTTTGAGATACCGATGATATTTTATTTTCCTCAGATGTAACATTCAGCCATATCGTCAATCCCTCAGATACCGATTTGATTACATCTTCGAAGGGAACAGATGATTTTCTGGCTCTTAGATATTTCATCATAATATCGGTGATATTAAGCATTCTTCTTATACTGGATTTTTCCATTATTCACCTCTTAATCAAATATGCGCCGCATCATCTGTATACGCATATCTGTCATATAATCGTTTATGAGGTTTCTGTCCTCATCGGACATATTCGTAAACTCACAGCCGTACCGCCTCATACTGTAGTTAATGCTGCCGATATTACGAACAACAGTACAATCAGCTTCACATACATGCGACCCGTTCTGAAGCGGAAACTGGACATGAATGATATTGCCGATATCAAGCGCCTTGTAAACGCTCAATGAAATACCGCTCACTGACATATCCTGTATAATAGCGTCATTGCCAACATTAGGTTCACTGTTGATTGTAACAAGAGCCTGCAGTCCAACAGACGCTCGGTATCCGCTGCGACGATCTGAATTAACAACACGGGAAAGATTTTCAAGAACCACATATCCGGCTGTAATCTGCTTTATATCAGCCTTGAAAACCTGAAGTCCATGCTTGCGATTCAACACCGTGATTGTACCGGCGAAATTCTGCGTCTGGATGAACGTTACGATGTTCTTGAGATATATTCGACCGTCATCTACATTGGTAATATTGCCAGTACAAACGGTAACACCGTTTGCTGCATATTTGATTTCGCAAAACGAATCAATAACATTTGCTGATAAAACCATATGAAATACTCCTTAATACCATAAATCCCCACTTCTGCTATTTTGAGTCCCTTTAATTGCGTAAAATTCTTCTTTTACGCAATAATGTCTAAAATTTCCAAATACCCTTTTCAATCGCATAACAGAGCCAAATTTCAAAATCAAGACATCATCACGCCTGAAAAACACGCAATCAGTAAGAACATCACATACGCTGTGAAACAGCGTATGTGATACAGCGTATCAATCGCTGAACAAAGCAAACACGGTCAAATCTTTGGTCACGTTTACGACGCTCTCGCTCCAACCAACGAAAGTTTTTCCATCAGACGTTGGCAGATCCACAAGTTTCACATTACCGCCGTGTTTTACCGTAACTGTTTTCCATAGAACATCGTCAACATAAAACTTGACAGTATGATCAGTCGCTGGTTTAACACCATCAGCAAAAATACCAGTAACTGTCATATCAGATGTAACACACGAAAAATCTCTGTCCCACTGAACAAAATATTTGCCCTCAACATCGGGTATCTCAGGTGCAACAGCTGATTGTCCTCTTTTAACAAGCTGCATCGCCCAGAACTGCTTATCACCCTCTGTATACGTGAAAATTACAGTATAAGTTGCGTCCGAATCGACCTTGACAGCAATTGTCGTACTTTTTGACGATGTTGATATCTTTGATGTAGTCGTTATAACAGGCGTTGTGCTTTTCGTCGAAGCATTCGACGTTGTTGTCGAAACACTGGACGATGTTGTCTTTTCTGCCGGTTTGCTTGTAGTGTAAGGAACACTGGTTCTTGACGACACAGACGTTGTTGTTCCACTTGTCGTAACAGAAGTCGATGTAACGATTGCAGCTGAACTTGAAACAGGTGTCGATACAATAGTAACAATCGGTTCTGAAACTGTTGTAACTGCTGTTGTCACCTCAACTGTTTCATCTTTTGACTCAATCGTATCAATTTCATCTGTATATACAACAGTAGGTTCAGTTATTGCAGCGAGAGTAGCTGCTGTAACAGTAGTGTAATCGCCGTAATCTTTTGCTGTCTGAAATGCTCTCTCAAAATCACCAACATTGTAAGACACGCGTTCAGACCAAACGCTTGCTATACCTGACATTGTCCGTAAATCCTGAGCAGAAAATTCATTAAGGCCGAACCCTGTGTTCAAACAGCCAAAACCAACAGTTCCATCATCAAGATTTCGAACAGCACAAACGGAGTTTTTCAACAATGTCTCCATCTTCCCCGCTGACCCAGATGGCTGTATTATCTGTATTACCGGATTTCCGTCGAATACAAACACCTTTCCAGACGTTGTGTCTAAATCATAATCAACTTTTGCAATCGTATTCGCCGCATAAAAATTATAGCTGTTCGTTGCAATCATGGTATCAATGTTGGTGTTCTCAGACATATTGCAGATAACAGACCCATTTGCAAGAACAACATCGAAACCGCTATCTTTGTTCGTTTTGTACAAATGAACCTGTGAATTTTTGTTTATATTCAAACAGTTATCTTTGTTGCTTATATCAGACTTATAAGCAAGAACACATGACGACTTGTCACCCGTCATGACGATACTACCTGATGTTAATGCCATACCGACCTGAGCAGGCTGTCTGTCACTGAGATCGGCAGCCGTCCCTACCTGAACATCTCCGGTCATAGAAACGATGTACATGGTATCACCTGCATTACTGAAAAGAACTGTGAACAACACAACTAAAGCAGCCAAGCACGACGCAGAAACGACTATCAATGAAACAATTTTAGAAGTCTTCTTCATACCATTATCTCCTCTCGGTCGCACCTTTAACGCTCGGCGTTCCCTCAGTCTTGAACAGCATAACCATAGCGCCAACACAAAGCACATTCATAATTACAATAAACCATACAGATGTAAATACGGCAGGATAATGTAAAAGGCATAAAACAGAGCTTAAACCGTTAAACATCATGTGAGCAATTATTGAATACCGTAATTTTTTCGTCTTTTCATATATACAGCCTAAAATCAAGCCACCCAGCAAAGCTGTATATAGATGAATGATCGTACCATGACAAAGCGCAAAGACGATAGAAGAAATTATCAGAGCCGTTGTTTTGTTAAACTCTGTAAGCTGTTTATACAAAAAACCTCTGTACATAATTTCTTCAGTAATCGGTGCTATGATTATGCTTGTGCATAAAGACAGTGCATACAAACCTGCAGGTAATGCCGCTTTTGAATCAAGAGAACTCATATAAGCAGTATCATTGATAACGTTTGTAAGCAAAAACGTTGACGTAAACATTGATGTCAGCACAAACATCAATATCGTCGCAAGAGACCGAAGCAAAAATGCTCTGGGCGGGTTGTTCCATTCTTTCGGATATTTCAGGACGGTCGATATATACAGACCGCCTAAAACAATAGTGATAACGTTTGAAACGAGATTGACAATAACCGCCTCAGATATAATATAGCCTAAGGTTATATTCACAGTACGGTTCACCAATAACGCAGAAAACGCTATCACTACAGTCTTTATTTTATCACTCGTTGTCATAGTCTTCAAGTTGTCAGTCATGATGTCTAAAATAATGTGTCAGTCCAAAACCTGAGCACGAATCTCCTTTACAAGATAGTTTATCGTATCGTAATAAGTATCGTTGAAATCATCATAGCGAAATGTACCGCTGCAAACGAGCACCCAATTTTTATCACGATTATCGAACTTCAATTTTTCATAGTCAAGAGCCATGTTAAAGAGAAGCAACTCCATCCCCTCGGCCGTTATCAGCTTAATATGCTGACCCTCATTGCCGAACATCGTTTCGATCACATCATCGCTATTCGGCTTAAGGTAAAAATCAAACTTAGGCTCAGGAAACTCCTGCCCAAATGGATGAAACAGTTCCTTTTCATCAATGAAATCCTTAATAAGCTGTGTATCAGCGTCAAAATCAGCGTGAACACAATCTTTGTATGAAATGCTGATATAAGGCGAAACTGCCTCGGACAGCATTTCATCATATGCAGGAAGCACAACAGTGTCAACGAATGAAATATACCGATCCAAGGCTGATTTATCAGCAATGAAAACACCAAATGCACCCGCATGACCCGCACAGGTCACGCCATTGATACTTTGTTCATCAAGCTGCCTCACAAAATCAAACCAACCAGGGTTACGACCTGAGCCTGAATATGAACCGTCCTCATTAGCATTGATCACCAAAGTGGGTATCCCTGATAAACCCATGAATTTCGAACCAAGCAGTCCGAGCAGACCCGGTCTGGCGTCTGTGATATACACGCCATGAGTCATATAATTTGCATTTTCAGTCTCCCCTGCTCTCTGTTCGGCAAGCAGCTCACTGAAATAACGTTCAGTAAGAACCTTTCGCTGTTCGCTTAACGCTTCAACATATTTAATACCGTTCTCAACGCAGGACATATTAGGAAAACTGTCGAAAGGCTCGACATATTCGCTGAAAAATATATCGTAAACACCTCTCATATCCCCATCCATTCGTTTGCACGAATTAAGAAACGGTACAAGATAAAAACTGTAAAACTGTTCGTCGATATTTTCAGCCTTTCTTATCTTACGAATTCTGGTAAAATAATCGAGCAATTTTTTCATACCAACGAACGCTCTGGAATAATTATCAGAATAAACAGGCGGCGCTAAAGCCACGCCGTTTGCCAACTCGTAATTATAAAAATACCTCATCAGGCTGACGCTGCAGCGAACAAGCTGTCTGTTTTCATAGATAAGCGGCATAACATCAGAAACTGTGGCAATGCCTGCGAACATCTGGAGCCTGTATATATCAGCCTGTGCAGAAAAGCTGCTGTACTTTGAAGCATATTTAGCAAGAATCTTGTAAAGAACATATGCTCCGCAAATGCCTTTATGAGAATATGTTTCACCATACTGATTCGGATTTACAGCCAAATCAGCAGAGCAATTTCCCCCGCCATGATGATCTGTTACAAATACTGTAAGACCTTTTCCTTTGGCATGATCAATAGCTTCATTGTTTGAAATACCAACATCACCTGTCAAAATAACAGATGCGTCTGGAAATTCATTACAAATATCATCAACATCTTTCGGACGAAACCCGTACCCGTCAGCCGGTGTCGGCTTGAACAAACCAACATTGAAGCCAAGCTGTGATAAGCCAGCATAAGCAACAATGGACGACATGATGCCATCCACGTCAAAATCAGTATAAATTACAATTTGCTGTCCATTCTTCCTGATGTCATATAATCTGTCACACAAGCTGTCAACATTCTGCATCTCATCCGTTGCTTCAGATTCATAGACAGCAAAATATGCGTCGTCAAAACCTAAATTTTCGAAATGCTTTTTAAGAATTGCATTGTTCACAGACATATAGGAAACCTCTTTCTTGATGCTATCTTATTTTGAAGAATAGCATACGTCATGATATAAGCCCCTGACAGAGGCTCTTGCACAAAACTTCACACATTCAGCTTTGTGCCATTTTTCGTGAATACCGGACACCATATCTGACTCAATGCCAGATGCTATAGGCAGCGACGTTATCTTCTGATAATCCTTTTCCAGTTCGGTATAAATATCGTCCTCGGAACCGATTTTAGTGATCGATTCTCTGAAACGAAGAGGAAATACAGCCAAAATGTTAGCAAAATCTACTCCGGTCAGCTTCCCCGAAACACCGTTTCCGACAATACACCCTGAAAAAACAGGATTATCTGTTCTCACGTTGTCCAATCGAATATAGCACATATATTCAAGATCTTTTTCTTTAAGATTAGCTGCCGACAGTGCGTCGGCAAGCGGCACTCTGCGATAAAACCGGCTCTCTCTCATACTTTCAAATATGCGCCTCGAAAGAAACATATCAGATGTGGTCGTCACACTGAACCAGACAAGATTATCATCTTCATAACCAAGAGCTATAAGCTCATTGTTATGAGATACGTACAAATCAAGCCGACGATTATCTTCATCTATTATAAGATCACGTAAATACTCAGCTTTGCTATCAGGCATCGTATTTACAAGATTAAGCATTGATGTCATGATATTAAGTCCTTTTCACTGAAATGAATTTCGAAAATGCAGATATTTCTGTATTTTCTATATAACAATTATATCACATCATGCTCACCTTGTCAAGTTTTTCTGTTATTTATAAAGAGAATTTTGAACTTTCTACGGGTTGTTCGCGGGGCGAACAACGGGGTGTTATTAAAAGTCATATGGCTGATAACAAATGTAGAAAGCCGAATACAGTCAAACTGTATTGATGATTTGTGCAAATCAAAACGAGTATAGTATAAAACTGCTGTACTCGTTTTTTCACCTTGCAATAAATTCACTTATTGACTTTTTATAACTTCAATGGTATAATATCAAATATACACATAAACGTGAAGAATAAAACTGACGTTAAAGTCATACGCCGGAGTGGTGAAATTGGCAGACACAGGGGACCCAAAATCCCCCGATAGCAATATCGTACGGGTTCAAGTCCCGTCGCCGGCACCAAAGAATAAGAACAGAAAGAAGGTGAATAGAATGACTAACAAACAGAAGACATTTCTGATTGCAGCGGTTGGCACTGTTGCTCTGGCAGTGGTAGCTGCGATGGCGTATACTGTACCAAAGGTGACGAGTCTCGTACTCAATCACACAGCTGATACAGACGATTAGCCTGTATCGCCAAACGATTTATATTGAATAGTTGCTTGCGCCCGTCGATGTGCTGACGTGCAAATACGGCGGACGCATTATATAGCAGATTAGAGAAACGGTCATCTCACTAGGCTCATAACCTAGAGACAACAGGTTCGACTCCTGTATCTGCAACCAATAATCATAAACAGAAAGATAGTGAATCGTATGTCTGATGAAGAAGGTGGTCTTGGACCGGGAAGGAATCACATCGTTTAGACGGAGGACCAATATGGAATCTGTACTCATCAAAGAACTCATAGCTGTTCTGATTTTTATGTTTTGTCTAATACGCTCTAACCCGAATTTCTACGTATATATCCTTGAAAACACATCAGAACTATACAAGGTGTTAGGTCTTGATTTTGATTGCTATGACATCTATAATACAGCTATAAATGAGCATGGCAAACATTACAAAATAGTCCTTATCAGCGCAGCGGCACGTGTTACTGTTATAATGACAGTCTTTGCTTTTCTGCTCTGGGGTATTATCGATTTCATAATATCTGCTGGTTCTGATACTGCGGCTGCAAAGTGGCTTATGCTTATATTCATAACCGTTGCTTTAAGTGCTGTTTCTATAATATTCGGTTGGATATTTTATATCTCTTGCAAACATTACAAGGAATCGAATATTAAGATCTAACAAAGGAGAATGATATATGAACAGAGATGTTACTGTTGGCTCAACGTGGATACATTTCACAGGAGATATCGCAACCGTGATTGCTGTTGCTGCTCATGCAGAAACTTCCGAGCAATTGGTCATTTATGACTGTTACAACAATACCACAAAAGAATCGTGTGGTGTTTTTGCACGTCCTAAATCCAAGTTTCTATCTGAAGTAGATAAAACAATGTATCCCAATGCAAAACAGAAATACCTTTTTGAACGTGTTTGCTAAACAAAACCATCTTATGACCGCTCGGAAAGACGAGCAATCTGCAGACGCAGCGTGGCTAGATGACATGCAAGATCTTCTGAGAGTAGTTAGACGCAAATCTTGCTCAGAAAAAGCGTCAGTGAGGGCAGGTCTCACCGTCTGCACCAATAGCCGATGTATCAGACAACAGAAAGTCTGAATGACAAATTCTATACACCTAAATTGCACTCTGTCATTTCTGAAACAGAGTGCGTACCGGGTCTCTATAGAACACTAGGGCGGCGCCCTGTATATGACTAGGTGAGCCTTGCAGTAATGTACGGCATGCCGAGAGGGTTGCGACAGTGGGCTCGTGAATTGACACGTTGTAGCAACTGCCCGTCGCGTAGAAACGCAACATGGCTACCTCCACACCTAGCCTATCGGGATGTAGCGCAGTTTGGTAGCGCGTCTGATTTGGGTTCAGAAGACCGCAGGTTCAAATCCTGTCATCCCGACCATATACGCATACAGCGTAAATAAAATTTAACAAGGAGGTGATGTCCTATGATTCGCACAAACCTTTCTGCTTCTATTTTGATTTGACGTGACTGCGGCGCCGAACTGCTTCGGCTCAAGGAGAGATCGACATGCACTATTCTGGTTTTACTTAGGTACCGTTGAACACAACGATACTAACTACCTACGGCGCCTTTGCCGTAGGCTAATACAAGCGGCGGCGACATCGACTGTTTGATGTTGCCGCCTATATATGAGCAGACAAGGCTGTTCGTTGACGAACATCGGTTCGATTCCGAAACTGCTCACCCAATATCTAATAAAAACATAAAGAAAGGACGATGCTGAATGCATACATATTCTGCCACAGAAATAGCTTCGTATGTCTACCATCACTATCAGCAGACATATGGCTCAAAAATCGAAGAGATGAAGTTTCACAAGATGCTGTACTACATTCAGCGTGAATCGTTCATTCAGAACAATGCTCCGATGTTCACAGAAGAATTCGAGGCATGGAAATTCGGACCCGTAATGACGGAACTCAGACAGCCTTACCGAAATGCTGACTTCCCTGAATGCAATATTGATGATGAAACAAAGAAAATCATCAATGATGTATTTGAAATTTACGGTCTGACAAACCCATGGACGCTGGGTATGATGTCACATGAAGAAATATCATGGCAGCGTGCCAGAGCGAACACACCTGCAGGTGAAAACAGCAGTAACAAAATCAGCAATGATGATATCAGATATGACGCAAAACGCATTCGTGATATCAGAAACAGCTATAAAACAGAAGTACCGTTTTGAACGTGCAGGTTAAACAAAATTACATGAAAGGAAATTCTTATGGGATTCACATATGTGCTTAGCGATGCTCACGGTCATCTGGATTATTTTGAATCGGTTCTGGCACAAATCGACCTCCAGCCCGACGACACCTTGTATGTTCTCGGCGATGTTATCGACAGAGGCACGCACGGTATTGAGATACTCAGGCGAATCATAGCTATGCCGAACGCCAAAATGCTTCTCGGGAACCACGAATTTATGATGCTGAATGCTCTCGGTGAGCCTTACGACGGCGAGCGCAGAAATGTAAGTGACAGCTGTGAATTGTGGTACAGAAACGGTGGTGTGATAACTCACCGTGCATGGTCCTGCTTGCCAAACGCTCAAAAATCTGAAATGCTGGACTACCTCAAATCATTGCCGCTCAATATTGATATCGAAGCAGGCGGTAAGCAATTCAGGCTCGTTCATGCGGCTGATACGGACTTCTTCTCACACTACAAGCAGCAGTACAGGTCGCAGGCAGAATACAGCGTCTGGGAGCGTAATGCACTTGCTGAAATGTCCGAATCCGGCAGAAACTATGTGTTCGGGCATACGGGAACGTTCATGTTTGACCCGAAACCTGCTCCGAGTATATGGCGCAAGGGTGATTTAATCGGAATCGACTGCGGCTGTGCAGTCAAGGACGGTTTCTATAAGCCACAAATCGGCATGATAAAGGGTAGACTTGGCTGTATTCGCCTTGACGATATGAAGAAATTTTATTCCGACAGCAGCACAAATCGTAGGAATAAAACAGAAGTACCGTTTTGAACGTGTCGGTTAAACAAAATTACGTTATGACAGCTCGGAAAGACGAGCATAACATGTGGATAGCCTGATGCAAAGGACGAAAAGATAACGTACGATACACTCAGTAGTCTGATGAGGTTCATCACCTCTGTCCGCCCAGTGAGAACGCAGCGTGGCTCAGATGACATGCATCCAACCTTAGGCTGATAGGTCGTTTAGGTCTAAGGTAATGACCAGCAGGGGCAGGACCTGCCGTTCTCACTATACGCTGGTATAGCTCAATCGGTAGAGCAACTGATTTGTAATCAGTAGGTTGACGGTTCGATTCCGCCTATCAGCCCCAAGCATCACCGGATAATAAAAATCCCGAACTCCGCACTTGGCTACTCTGTCATTAACAGAGGAATCGTAATGGGTGCGGATAGTATAAATGTAAAACACTGGGCAGTTAACCCAGAGATGAGGTGAAAGACCTAGGGCATTGCGTTCCGGTGATGTTAAATGGACAGGTGACTGAGCGGTTAAAAGTAGCTGCCTACTAAGCAGCCGAGCAGAAATGCTCCGTGGGTTCGAATCCCACCCTGTCCGCCAATACAATAATCATATCGCTATATTGAAAGGAGCCATTTGATGAAGAACATTAAGCCTGTTGAGATAGTTTCTAAGATACTGCTTGTACTGGGGTTCATGCTGTTTTGCTGGACTATACCCAGTATACTGACTGGTGTGCTTGGCTGTTCCGAGGGTAGTATCCTCGAAGTTCTCTTTCGAGTCCTAAGTACTTTAGGTTTAATCTTAGGGTCTGTCTTGGTTATCCTGCTATCTTGTATGTTATTCAAGGCTAAGAAGAGTGAAAAGGAGTCCAAATTCCATGAAGATGAATAAGAGTAAACAGCATTATAGAGTCAGCTTCAATTGCAACCTCGATGCTGGGAATATCAGATACATAGATGTTTGGGCCTCTACACCTACTAAGGCTCTTAAACTGGCTAATGAGCTGATAAGGAAAGACCCTGATGTGTTTTCATACCAGCAAATAGGTATTATGGCTGTTAAGGAGAGTTTAGCCTGATGAAGCTCATCACTTCTGTCCGCCCCATGAGAACGCAGCGTAGCAAGATGATATGCATTCAATTCACCGGGAATAGGTCGTTTACTCGGCGAACAACGACCAGCAGGGGCAGGACCTGCCGTTCTCACCAGTCCTCCCGGACAAACATTTACCTCACGGAATATCACAGTTTACTGCCATTGGGCTGTGGTATGATCGCATTCTGTGTGCATATAGTATCCAAATATGTGTACACATTCTTTTCAGCATATCTCCTCACAGGAATAAAATCCTGTGAGGAGATTTTTTTCTCGTTCTGATACCTGCAACAGTGGTCATTCACGGTTTGAAATCACAGGTGCAGTGTCACACAGAAAATGGGCTCTGGTACACTGGTACAAACTTTTTTGAAACCCTTTATATATATAGAAAAAATATAAAACACATATAGTCATAATGCACATATTTATCATTTCATTACTAATAATTTAATACTATATAACCCGTGACTTTGTACCAAGAGTATATAATATATTATAAATAAAGGGTTTATGTGTCACAAGAGGTGGTACAAGTGCGGTACAAAGTTTGAAATGAAAGAGTAACTTTGTACCGTTAGCACATCTAAATGTCACAATGGTACAAACTTTTTTGAAAAGTTTTTCAAGAGAGTTTGAAAATCATATCAAAAACGAAGAAAATTAGTTTTTCAACCAACTTAAAAAATAAAATTGTTGATTAACTTTGTGCAAAATGACTGCACTATAATCACCAATAAAAACATTTATAATAATGCACAAATTGTAGGAAACATAATGGTAAAATATGGTGTGGTACAGAGTTTGATTTTCAAAAATCAACTTTGTGACAGGTTTGTACCACCCCCGTGACAAAGTGCGTGACATTTTCCCTTATGCTCTTGTCGTTTTGATTTCAACGAAATACCTAACTATGTTAATTTTTTTTCGCTGCGTTCGTGTGCTCAGATAACATACTCTGAAATCTGACACTCACACCCCCGCTATATAATTTATATCATTCACACCATCGCATCTTGCGATGCGACGGATTGATTAAAAATATAGCGGGTCTATCATTTTCACGAAAAAATCTTTTCATAAACGTGCATTTTCCCGTTGACTTAAAAAGGGTTATATGATATAATATTCATACACACCCTTGAAAAAATACATAAGAAAGGCAGGATCAAAGTGTCTGACAGCATTGGCTTTGACAGCGGTGGTGCGTTGCCACGCACCCTGAACGACGTTATTTACGAGACAACTATGAATTATCTCAACGAAATTGACATGGACTCTCCCCCAGTACCTCGGATAATAGAAAAAGAACTGATATCTGATGTGAACGACGCAATTGCTGTTGAGAACATGAACATTCCGTCCATTCCTGTTCGCGGCAAGAACGGACAGCCTGTTTACGATAAGAATGGCAACCCCAAAATGACCCCTCTCCGTTCGGCATGGCGGAGTATAGAACGACTACTTCCCCAGCAGCTTGCCGAAATCGTATTATTTTTCAACAGCGTTGTCCGCATTGATACAGCTGAAACGAACGTTGAAAGCGAAGAAGACCTGTTAGCCGTTTATTGTGACGACGGTCCAAACAAAGGAACATACGATATAAGCGAAAGCACTCTGTATCGTATTGTGAAACAGTACGATTATCAGCTCGAAGAACGTAAGTTCAAAGAAGTGTATTACACACTTCAATCTTTGGCTCCGCGCCGAACACGAACACATGACCGCAATCTGATTGCCGTGAACAACGGCATTTTTGATTATAAGTCAAAAACATTATACCCATTCACGCCGGATATGGTCTTCCTTACAAAATCGCACGTGGATTACAATCCCAACGCTCGATTAGTTACTATTCATAACAATGATGACAATACCGACTGGGACGTGGAGTCGTGGATGGCGGAACTGTCAGATGACCCTGATATAGTAAATCTGTTATGGGAAATGCTTGGGGCGATCATCAGACCTTTTGTCAGATGGAATCAATCCATCTGGCTTTATTCAACCACTGGTAACAATGGTAAAGGTACTTTATGTGAACTGATGCGCAATCTCTGTGGAAACGGAATGCACACCAGCATCAAGCTCAGCGATTTCGGAAAAGAATTTGCACTTCAGCCATTGCTTCATTGCAACGCTATAATCGTTGATGAGAATGATGTAGGGCGTTATCTGGATACATTATCTGACCTCAAAGCCGTCGTGACAAACGATATCATCCAAATCAACCGCAAATTCAAAGATCCTGTTTCGTTTCGTTTCTGGGGATTTATGGTCCAGTGTATCAATGACCTGCCCCGCATTCGTGACAAATCCGATTCTTTTTATCGTCGTCAGATTCTCGTACCTATGGATAAGTGCTTCACAGGTGCAGAAAGACGATATATAAAAGACGATTACCTGTCACGCCCTGAAGTGTTGGAATATGTTCTGAAGAAAGTTCTTCACACAGATTTCTATCAGCTCAGCTCCCCTGCTCGCTGCCGTGACCTGCTTGGTGCATATAAGGAACTCAACGACCCTGTTCGAGAATTTCTTACTGAATTCAAGGATCAGTTCGTCTGGGATCTTATACCGACTGATTTTATGTACGACTTATATAAATCATGGTACGGCAGATGCAACCCCTGCGGAAAGCCTGAGGGTAAAATCACGTTCAAGAAACAGCTTGACATATTGCTTCTTGAACCCGGCGTCAGAGATACGTGGCGTACAACGAATGGCGCCGTTCGTATCAGTGACAAAATGTCACGACCTGAACCTCTTATAGCGTATTACGACTTATCCCTGTGGAAAAACCCTTCATATACAGGCAACGATATAGATAAGATATCAACGCCTCGTTTGACCACTGACCGATACAGAGGCATAATACGCTGCTCAACTTCTGACTCATCGTCGGATATTGTCGTAGACGATAATGCCGATGAATGAATATCACGACATCTTTGACTTGACAAGGAGATTTATTATGAACATTATCCCGTTTGAAAACATTCGAGAGGAAGTCAACAAGACGAGTTGGACTGCTGATTTCAAAAGAGCCGGTTCTATCTTGGAAAAGCGCGAAAACACCGGTAAAATCAGTAAAACTGATGAAAAATTCTTGAACAATTTTATCACCTGCATGCACAACTCTCACACCATGCTCGTACGCCGTCCCGAAATCGCCGCGTATCTTAAGGTTCGCATGCTTCTGGCTGAACAGGACATGACTCCTGAGGATATAGACTTTGCTGCATACGGCAACGCTATGCTCAGCATCAACGGTTCTAAACTGCCCAGCGAATATAACGGTGTGGATTACGACCAGATCAAGACTTTCGGCTATGTTCCGGGTTTCACTAAGATCGTAAGCAACGCTCCGTATACACACATCGATTTTGCAGACGGAACATCCGTTTGTGTGAAATGTGAAGACGAAGACACATTCGACGCTGAAAAGGGTATTTATATTGCTCTGCTCAAGAAAGCTATTGGTGGAAAGAATCTCAGACATCTGTTCAAGCTCATCGACGGTATCACAGCTTCTTCTGCGTCCGACGCAGCCGAGCAGGAAAGCGTGAGTGTTGATGATTGGACAGACCGTCCTGTACCTGAGACTTCCGCCTCTTAATGCTATTCAAAATAGAGGCGCTGTCGAAAGATAGTGCCTCTATTTTTACATAAATCAAGCAAAAAATGCATGAAAGGACTACACACCATGCCCGATGAAAACGATAAGCTTGAAAACATAAAGCAGGTTTTCTATGATATAGAAAGCCTTGACAATGTGTTTTCGCTTTGTTCCCATCGTTACAATGAAAATATTCTCGACGTATATTTTCTTGTTGACGACAAACTCGATACACCCGGTGATGGAAACGGCAAATTCGTATTCACTGACGAAATCAAAAACGTTCTGACGCAGCGAATTTATGAACATAACAAGATATTTACTGGAACAGTTGAATATCACTATCTGACCGAACGTCAGGCAAACATTCATCTCATCAACATTTTCGGTGCAAAGGACGATCAGAACACCTTTGAGAATCTCGCGGCAACAGAACCCGCTTTTCATATGCTGGTAAATGATACCGATGTTGGATATTCAAACACAGAACAGCCGTATTTGTTAGGTTATAACTCATTTAATTATGATACGACCATGTATGCACTGTATGTTTCTGAAACGTTTTATCTGAACAACGGTCAGCTGGCTATATCGCCGCCTACTGCAAGACAGATGCGCGACCATAACAACAATCTGTTCTCTGCCAAATTTAAAGAGCGTATGCCCAGTTATCTTCAGCAGAATAAAGACAACACCTACGGTTCAGGCTATGCAAATCGCGAAAATGTCATTCGCAGCAACCTGATTCGTTCTGGCCGCTATGTTGATATTGCCCTGTTGAACGAGAAAATGCAGAAAGTCGCCTTGAAGCGCGTGCTTGGAATGCTCGGTTATCAGATACTTGAATCTGATAAACTCAAAGGCACGAAATCCCACATCGACACTCTCGATGAACTTGCTGAGCTCATTGCGTACAATGCCTCTGATACAATGTACCAGCGTATGCTGTTCATTCATCAGAGATATCAGGGTAATTTTGAGCTAAAGAAAGGTCTGCTTGAATCCTATCCGGAGCTTGTCTACAACAAGAAAGAAGACAGTTATGCTCCTGACGTCAGACCTGATAACGTACGGCGTGACCGTCTGTATATCGACTCCAGCTCAGCAAAGCTCGCGTCCCGCACTCTGTGTCCCTACGGCAATCTGAACGATATAGAAGCAGTCAGCTTCATGTATCCGAGCGAAGCAAAATCCAAAGAGCTCGGTATCCCCCGTGTCAACGTTCTTGACGAATGCCGCAAGTTCTTTTACGGCTTGTATCCGAATAATCCTGATTTGCAGGCAGAATTCGACCGCATTTACTTCTATTATAAGAACAATATAGAGGGAAAGAACTTCAACGAATCTGATGAATATCAGAATTTCTGGAGCAAACAGCATCCAAATGCGCCGATCATGTCGGCTGTCAATGTCTCTCAGATTCCCAAATGCAATCTGACTCTTCCCTATTATAATGCTGACGGTTCCGCGTCAAGCTGTTATGTTGCGTTTGGCACAGGCGGCGTACATGGTGCAGAATACAATAAAGCATTATATGACGCTGACATGCGTGCATATGAAGAAATCGAAGCACTTCATACTCTTGTTCGCACTCAGTATCCGGACCCGACAATGCTGAAGAAAAAGAACCCTGAAACTAAAAAAGCATGGTCGTTCGAACACAAGGGCAAAATTTACAAGCCCACTGACTTCCTCAAAACAGGCTCGACCGCTGCTAAAGCTGAATGGAAAGATATTTCCAAGAAAAAGCCTCTCCTGTTTAAGCCCGATCCTAAGGGCTCATTCAAGCTGAATAAACGGTATGTTTATACCAGCAACAATGACAGCAGTCACGAAGACTTTACGAGCTACTACCCTAATCTCCTCATCATGATGCAGGCATTCATGAACGAGGGTCTCGGTTATGACCGTTACGCTGAAATATTCGATAATAAGCAGCATTATGGCAAGCTGATGAAAGACCCGTCTCTTTCCGAGAAAGAACAGTATCATTATTCTGTTCTCCGTGAGGGAACAAAGCTCATCCTCAATTCCGCTTCCGGTGCGGCTGACGCGGCATTCTTTACGCCTATCCGCATGAACAACCAGATACTCTCAATGAGAATAATCGGTCAGTTGTTTACGTGGCGCATAGGTCAGGCTCAGACTTATGCCGGTGCCAAAATCATATCGACCAACACAGATGGCCTTTACTCCGTATTCGAACCGGAAGAGAATGCTCGTATTCTTGCACGTGAAGCGGCAAATATCCATGTTGCTATCGAGCCGGAGTTCTGCCACCTTGTTTCCAAAGACAGCAACAATCGTATGGAGCTTGATGAAAAGAACAGAATCATCAGCGCTTCCGGCGGTTCCCTTGCCTGTCGTAAGAGCCCCGACCCGACAAAATCGCTCGCTCATGCCGCTATTCTCGACTACGCATTATGTGAATACATGCGAAACGCCGATAATATGCATTTTGACTGCGATGATTTCCTTGCACGAGAATTCGACAGAAACAAGGGTTTGGCTGTTTTATACAACTCTCGCTTTACATTCCCTGATTCAGCACGATATCTGAACATGTTTCAGACTATTGTTGCAAGCTCGTTGGGTTCCCAGACGTTCATTTTTGGCGAAACGGACAATCTTCAGGGATACAAGTCCTTTATCACGGGTATACCGTTCGACCAGAACCTGTTTAACGCGGCGTGCATATCGAACGATATCAACATCATGCAGCATTATAACCGCGTGTTCTTTGTAAAGAAAGAATTCGGAACAATTTACAATAAGCCGATTTTCCATTTGTACAACGCTTCAACAAGAGTTGTAACAGCGGCTCAGAAGCTGACCCGAAAGAAAAACAATCTGCTGATGATACAGCATGATCCATACGCAAAGGCTCTGCTTGAAAAATTCGATATACACGACGCTGATATCCCTGAGGGTAAAGAGGCAAAAATAACAAAGGTATCAGGCATCGACCCAGACTGGTATGTCTATATCGAAAACAGGAGTCTGTTTGAATTGTCTGAAGATGAAAAACAGCTCCTTATCAGCAACCTCAATATGGACAACTATCTGACGCTGCTTGCCGACAGTTTCAACAAGAATTGGGCAAACATCGCAAAGACTGAAGGAGACGATGATGAGACCGGAATCAGCGCTTGAGTCTTACTTTCAGGAACAAGCTGAAAAACACGGTTTTCTTCAATATAAATTTCTGTCGGGGGTCACTGGTGTCCCCGACAGAATTATTATTGGGAATGGCATTACAGCTTTCGTTGAACTGAAAGCCAAAAATGGACGGTTGTCAAAACGACAGCAATTCGTTATACAATCTATGCGAAATCACGGTGCTATTGTCTATGTCCCTTTTTCAAAAGAAGACATAGACGAAATATTGACAAAAAAAGACAACGTTGAGTGAAAACACTCAACGTTGTCCGTCAATTGACTAACACACCCAAAACCATCGGATCAAACCTGACATAGCTTTGTAATGATATTATATCATAACGAAAGTAGTTTGTCAAGTATTTTTAGAAAAAATGACAGCATTTTGCAATCGACATCAGGAGATAATGACATCATGAATGTGACACTACATGACTATCAGGAAATTGCTGCTCGGTTTGCTATTGACCACCCGAAATGCGGACTTTTCTTAGACCTTGGTCTGGGGAAAACCCTTATTTCGCTGGCTGTACTCGAACGAGTCTATGATAAAGAATCCGGACATGTTCTTGTCGTAGCACCTAAATCAATAGCAAAAGCAACATGGGCAGCAGAGATTGACAAATGGGGTATCAATCTCCCCTACGAAAGCCTTATCGTAAACGAAAAAGGTAAAAATTTCAGCAAGACAAAACGACTCGAAGCATATCGCAGTATCTTTAATAACCCTCGTAAAACTGTATATTTCATCAACCGTGAAATGTTGGTTGACCTCATCGATAATTGTCCTTGCCAGAGAAACATGATTCTCTGGCCTTTTCAGACAATCGTTATTGATGAGCTCCAGAGTTTCAAAAGTCCGTCAAGCAAACGCTTTCTGTCTCTCAAGAAAGTTATGCCGGCCGTCAATCGTTTCATAGGACTCACAGGCACCCCGACGCCGAATGGTATACAGGATATCTGGGCACAGATCTTTCTCATGGACGGTGGACTCAGGCTTGGCAAAAACATTACCGCTTTTCGTAACAAATTCATGAAACCTGGTTATGTCAAAAACGGTATTGTATGCAGTTGGGAACCGCTGCCTGACGCTGATAATGAGATTTATGATCTCATATCAGACATAACTATATCAATGAAAAACACAAATCTCAAGCTGCCGCCTGTTGTTTTCATTGATGATACAGTAAGTATGTCTGCCGCTGAACGCAAGATATATAGCCAATTTCTCAAAGAATCTGTGCTTGACTTTGGTGAAAATACTTATGCGACGGCAAGCAACGCTGCTGTCATGAGTGCCAAACTGCAGCAGTTAGCGTCTGGAGCAATATATACCGTTGATGAAGACGGAAAGCCGACGGGTTCATACAATCAGATTCACTCTGAGAAACTTGAACGTCTTAGATATATCAGAGAGAACAGTGACGATAATATCCTCATCTCATATTTCTTCAAATCGGACGCTGATATGATAATGAAATACTTTGAGTCACTTAACATTCCCTGTGAGCTGTTTGACAGTAACAAATCAGATGAAATTCTCAAACGTTGGAACAACAACGAGATACACACTCTTCTCATTCAGCCGTCATCTGCTGGCTTCGGTCTGAATTTCCAGTATGCGTCCCATACGTTGGTATGGTTCACCCTTCCCTTTAATCTGGAGAACTATCTTCAGACCATAGGACGTATTTATCGTCAGGGTCAGGAGAACACGGTGTACATACATCGTATAATGACCGATAAAACTATCGATCAGCATGTTCTTCACGCTCTAACCAACAAGAACGCAGATATGCAGAAACTGCTGTCTGCTGTTGAATACTCAGATACACAGCATGAAAGCCTGACAGCTTTCAATACAGCTTTAAGCCTATCTGATACCAATAATATAACAAATGATGATATTATTGCGGCTGTTAATAACACTCTGCTTGATAATGAACTCTGATACAGAAAATCCCACCGACAGATATCGGTGGGATTTTTTACTCATGTTTGACGGAGTTAGCAAGATTAACGCCCGTTACGAACTTGACACGGTATGTTTTCGGACTATGTACTATCTGACCGTCAGGTGTGCGATATGTTCGCTCGTTGACCTCTGTTACACAGAATGTTCCAAAATTTCTGATAATTACTTTCTCATGGTTTTGAAGCGCGTCCGCCATTTCATCAAACAGTGTATTCACCACTGCGTTGATATCATAGCATTTCACTGTTGGATTTTTGCTTTTAATACGCTGAACAAGGTCTTTACGGCAAACTATATTCATACCGACACCTCGCTGCTATCTTCACCGGCGATACCCATCGACTCATTCATCATAATTCCGTCTGGATATGATTTTTCGCTTGTTTTTGTGTTTCCGATAATTTTCATTATTTCTTCGCCAGAAAGAGTTTCTTTGTCAAGCAATTCAGCAGCTATCGCTTCGACAAGACTGTAATTCGCCTCAATAAATGATATAGTTTCTTCCATCATCTTTCGTGATAACGTCTGCATTATCTCATTTGGAACAGCGAAAGCTGATACCGACTTGAGTACATCAACATCCAGCAAACCGTAATCATCACACATACCAAACTTGCATACATAAGCGTATATCAGCTTGGTCGCCTGTGTGATATCACTTCCTGCGCCGTCCGTTATCTTACCGAATTTTACACTTTCAGATGCCCTGCCCGCGTAACATACGCGAATCTGCCATTCATATTCATCTTTTGTCGAAAATTGACTGGTATCTTTATCAGCCTGAAAAACAGCTCCACCAACGCCAGACGTTGAACCGACAATGCTTGCTCTTGCAATCGGCAAATCTGCAAGATAATTCATAACAGCATGCCCCGCCTCATGATAGGCGGCAACTATCACATCTTTTCTATGACGACGAGCTGTACTTCTATTGGCTTTGAATACCTTTTTGTCAATAGCTGTTTCGAAGCACTCAGAATCGAGAGCGTCTTTACCTTCCATTGCCGCAACGAGTTTTGCTTCGTTTACTACAGCATTGATATCAGCGCCTGTGAAACCGACAGTCTGTTTAGCCAGATTTTCCACATCAGCATTACAAGCTGTGTCTTTGATATACAAATCAAACATCTTCTTGCGTACATGCCAATCTCTCGGCGGGTTGACGATAACCTGTCTGTCGAAACGACCAGCTCTGACTATTGCCGGGTCAAGGCTGTCAGGATTGTTTGTGGCGGCTATAACGAATATACCGCTGCCTTTGTCAAAACCGTCCATCTCTTGAAGCAGAGCATTAACTGTTTTGTTATCCTCAGATGTAGTACCCTGCGCTCCCCTGGTGGAAGCAACCGCGTCGATTTCGTCTATAAAAATTACGCATGGCTTATTCTTGCGAGCCTGTTTGAACAGCGTTCTGACAGTTTTGGGACCAACGCCGACATACATATCAATGAACTCTGAGGCGTTTGCGCTGAAGAAAGGTACGCCAGCTTCACCTGCAACAGCTCTTGCAATAAGAGTCTTGCCTGTTCCGGGGGGTCCTGACAGCAAAATACCTTTCGGTATTCTTGCACCCAGTGCGTCAAGTTTTTCACCTTTCATCATTCTTACAATAAATTTCAAGTCATCAAGAACTTCGTCCTGTCCGATAACATCGTTAAACGTTGTTTTTATCTGACCCTCTAACGAACTGAATTTCTTCTGATTGAATCCTCCGTTCTGAACCAACGTAAGTATGAAAACAAACATTATTATAATGAGAACAAAGGAGAAAACCATAGACCAGAAACCGGAAAGCATAGGCTCAAATTTTCTGATTTTCAGATTTACCCCGAAGTCAACGAGCATTTCGTATCTGAAATTATCTCCGCCAAGATAAGGGGTCTGCCGCCAGCTATCTTTATTATAATAGTAATGTGACCGTTCTTCTGGCGTCATATTTCTGGTTTTGTCATTAAGCAGCGTATATCTCATCATTTCGCTGCTTGAACTGTAATATACAGTATCGACGTCGCCTGCCTTGACGCTTGCCAGAAATTCTTCTGTTGTCGCCGCCTTTGGCGTATTGAGTGTAAAAACGGCTGAGTCCAATAATGTCATTGTGATCATGACTATAGCCACGATCATCAACATTATCCAAAGACGCCGCCGCCCGCCTTTGTTGAGATATTTCTCAATAAAGGCGTTGGCTTTTTTCAATGAATCTTTCATGCTGTCATCCTCTCTGTTGTCAAAACAATGATGTCAAATATGAGCAGAAATACCAGCTCATGTAATTATTATACCATCTCTAATTAACGATGTCAAGGGTAGTTAATTCAATATTGACAAAAATTATTATTTCACATTTCATACTTTAATTATGCAAAAACTAAATAGCAAAAACTGTTGAAATTTGTCGAATTTTATGCTATAATGTGAAAGATTCGGTTTTCTTCTTTCTTACACCGAATACCCTTTCTCACACGGTCTGGCGACCGTGCGGAATGTAATAAAAACAGAAAAGGGCGTTTACTCTCTTTTGAATGAAAGCTCTTTTACCACAAATCTAAAAACAAGGAGATAAAATATGTTTTCTAGTCGCTCTAAAACAGGAAGAAATAATGTTATCGGTTTGACAATCGCTCGCCGCAGAAAGGAACTGCATATAAGCCAGCGCGAACTTGCGGACCGGCTTAATACAATCGGTCTGGCCATTGACAAGAATGCAGTTCAGCGTCTTGAATCAGGTCAGCGTTTTGTTACAGACCTTGAGATGCTTTATCTTGCGCAGGTCTTTGACGTCACATTGAACGACCTATATGCTGACAGCAAGGGCGAAACAGATGTGCCTATTAAGAAAAAGTAATTTTGAACAAAAACAGGCACTAATAGTGCCTGTTTTTCGTTTATAATACTGGACCATTAGAGAAAGGATAAAACTTTGGATAAACAGACCAATGAAAATACCATAAAACTCACAGTTCAACAACTGTTTGAGAAACTTTCATGTAAACATTCGTGGAAAATAATCGGAACAACAACTCTTACAGACGGTTGGTGTATACCTAGGAAAACTCGTATCACTCTCACTTGTGAACATTGTGGCAAATTGATACGCAGAACACTGTGATCTTATCTTTATTCTCTCTGTGCTAAAATACATACGTATTTTAGCACATTTTTTTTTCACAATTTTGAATCAATATTGCGCCATTATTGAATTATAAATATGATAAAATGATTAAAAAGTGTTGAAAAACGTGAAGATTTGTGCTATAATATAATTATAGCAACAATCACAACACGATGATTGAAAACAATTTTTATCAGAAAGAGGTGCAATATGTCCAACAGCGTTTTTAATGATGATAACATTCTGACGCGTGTTGACGGGCGAAGAACTCGCAGCATACCGATCGAGAAGAAATCATCTGAATCATCGGCTCAGAATGAGCCTGCCACACCTGCGTCCACACTCCCTGACGGTTTTCCCACACACGTTCATTGCAGATGGTGTGACAGCATTATAAAAGATGTTTATATCCCTCAGTTCAAAAACGGAAGAAACGGTAAGCCTTTTGATGTTGTCGTAGGCTATGAACCTTGCCAGAACTGTCGTAACAAATGGAACACAATGGTTATTTTCATCGAAGTCACAAACATTGAACCTTATCCTGACTGCCTGCCTATTGATGAAGATATTCGCGAAATTACCGACGGCTATATCGATCCAGTTGAAGAACCGGAGAAGTATAAAAAGCGCGTCGTTGAAGAGCGCTACGAGAGCAACGATCTTGGCGAGGGTGTTACCGTTCAGTATGAAAAGATATACTTCTACCCTACCGGAAGATATACAGGTGTTACTCTCGAAGCTGTTCGCCAGTATTTCACGGGTGATACAAGCTCTATCCACAACGGTTCTGTTATTTATCTGGAAACAGAGATGTTCGAAAAAGCGTTCGAAGACTATTTCAAGTAAACCGTTATTCTCACAGGTCGTCCACTGCTAATGCTGTGGACGACTTTTTTCGACTTTTCAACATTTTCAACAAAATTTCAACACTGATTAGTTGAAAACCAAAAGCGGCTGTAATGTTTCTGCTTACAACCGCCTTTGTTATTCAATTTTCATTTCTGGCACCATCAATCATCGCGTCTATCGAAAGTACAAGATTTACCTGCTCATTGAATTCATCGGGTATTATCCATACACGTCTGTTCATCTTAGCAACTTCTTCATTGAAATAACCGGTTTCCCATTCATCGCTGCGCCACGGATCACTAACACCCAGACCTACTGAAATCAATTTTTTGTCGTCAATACCTAATTCGATAAAGCTCCGGCGTACCGTATCAGCTCTTTGCTTTGACAATTCGGTATCTGTCAAACTCCAGTTCGCTGTTTTGGCTATTCCACCTACAAGGTAGATCTGACCGGTGGGGTATTTTTCGAAATAATCGCTGAATGCGTCAACATACGTCGCTAAAGTTTTAAGAGCTGCGTCTTTGTCTACATATTCGCAGCTATCCGGCAGAAATTTAATAGTTTCCATTGAAACATCAGCAGGCGGCACTGATATATCCGAAGATGAATCAATATCGTCGTTGTGATGAACAGAACAATCGGGGTCAAAACAAGGTAACGAATGATTTGTATTTGGGTCTTCCCCGATATCCGGAGTATCACTTATACTATTTTCATTTTTATGTGAAACCGAATCATCTCTGTCACCTATCTGTTCGGACTGTGCGTCCGAACGGATTGGCTCCAAAGCCGTGATTGTTTTGCCTGTATCAATTGTGTATGCCTGTGCTTTGAGCATACCGTTGAAATCGTTGGTGATAAAAGCGGCTGACAACCCAATAATTGCGACCGAACCGGTTGCGGTCACAATGGTCGATAATCGTTTTCGCGTTTTAGAGACCGTAATCCCTGTTTTCATATCGTATGGTCACTCTCCTTTGTTTAGGCTCTTGATATGGGTGAAAAATGAAACAATACTTGCAAAATAATTAAAAAGTATTGAAATATGTGAATATTTGTGCTATAATGATTATAGCATATTTCATTATATGTGTCAAGGCGAAACTAAACAAAGATGTGGCTAAATCGTAACAAAAACCTAAATTTTTTCTGGAGGACAATTAAGAATGAGTAACATCAACAGTGTAGACATCAACGAAAAGGTTTATGTGTCTGGTATCGTAGATTTCAGCCGTATCGCGGCTCCGCTTACTGCCGAAGAATTGGCGGCTGATAATGCCAGAAAGTCGGCTCGCGGTATGAGAACCGTTGATAAGCCTTACACACACATGACCATTTCGCATGCCGTTGTTGCCTACACCAATCCTAACGCACCCACCGCTGCTGAGCAGTATATCACTGAGAAGCTCTACAATACCAAGCACGCTGAAAAGGGCCTGTGTTTTACGGCGCTCAATAAGAGCAGAAATCTTCCCGCCGTATACAGCCGCGAGAACGCACAGTCCAAGGAGCTTGAGCCTGTATCGCTGGAAGGTGAGCTCAGACCCGGCACACCTGTAACTGTTATGATCAGATTCTTCTCGACCAATCAGAACAAGGGTATGTCTCTTGATACTGTTATTGTGAACGAAAGACCTGTCCGCTACTTCGGCAGCACCAGCAGTGAGTCTGCTCTTGCTGAGCACGGTTTCACGATCGTACCGCCGACTAATGACACTGATGTAGACGCTGTAAGAGATCAGGTTCAGGCAAACAATGCACAGCCTACACCTGCACCTGCGGCACCGACAGCTGCACCTTATGCAGCGCCGGCACCTGTTCCGGCAGCTCCTGCCCCTGCCCCTGCAGCCCCCACTCCTGTGCCTGCACCTGCTCCGACACCTGCGCCGGCTCCCGCTCCCACAAACAATCTTCCCATACCGCCTGCTGGTTATATGTACGACGCTAACAACAGGCTCGTTCCTATCGGCACTGCCAGCGGTATTCAGCTCTGATACCACTTTCGCCTAACGAAATATGCGCGGAGTCCGAAAACCGGTCGGACTTCGCGTTAATTTCTATTACAATCAAAAGGAATTCACGATATGATATGGGATTTTATTGACAACAACGTTATTCGCTACTTGGCTCCCAAGCCATATTGGACTGTAAATGTTGACGGCAAAAAGCCGCTTGATATAGTCGAATTCGAACGAACGGGTCAAATCATAGGCGCAAAGAATGAAGCATGTCTTACAGACTTGGACAATCTGCTCCGAATAATAAATGCAATTCCTCAGCAGTTCGTATACAGTCTGAACGCTGTCAGAGACAAAATCGTCGTTCTGGACGTTGAAAAAACCTGTCCGGACGATATAAAAGAAACATTGTTGAAACTGCCGTTCTTATACGGCGATATTTCAATGTCAGGCAAGGGTTTGCACCTTGTGTTCCCCTGCCCGCAGCTGGACGAGACCACAGTCAATAAAGTCGTCATGAAAGAAGAACACGGCTATTATGAAATCTTGATACATCATTATGTAACCTTTACGAACAATACTCTTCCGCCAATATATACCACAGAAAACGCACCCATCCAGTTTCAGGAAATATGGGATAACCTCAAAGCCTCACAGAAAAATCTCATAAAACGAGATTATGACATGTGCTTTGAAAATGTTTCCCTGGATTTCCCTCAATATGAAACTTTAAAAACAGCTGTGGTAAACAATTTCAGGCAGCGATTCAAAAAAACACCGGAAGATTATCATAACGATATGTCCAGATACGAATTTGCTGTTATCGGCTCGATACGCCGAAGTTTGAACATCATGCTGGATATACCAATGTTTGCTCGTCGAATACGTCTTGACGAACAGCAGCAAATCCTCATGATTTATCAAATTGTCACAGAAATACTTCCATATCGCGAAAAACACGATGAAACACGTGACGGCAAACCGTTATTGCTTTATCAAGTAATGAACAGTTTTGCTACATCCGCTCCTGCGTTTACACAGGTAAAATCCTGACATTTTTTCTGACATCCTTGACCGACATCATTGAAAGGACATCAAATGTTCAAATCTCTACCGTTGTCTGATGCGGTGTTATACTCGGCTGTTATAGCAGTCCCCTGCTTGATCACTGGTATAATTCTGTTCAGATGGCAAAACAAATTCTGCCGTTCACATGAACAAGAGGCAGATGATCGCGCTCGCAAAAAAGCGGCGTACTGGCAAGCACTTATATTGATACTTTTCGCAATATCGGGAGCATTTCTCGGTAATCTACTGAACATACTGATAACATACAGTACCGCAATATCTCACGGAATGGTACGAAATCCTGATACAGGTGTTTACGACCTGACATACGGAGAAATGCAGACGTGCAACCGACGAAGCATAAAAGAAACGAACATAGATGTTGATGACCTGAAAGGTCGAATCGTTATCTACGTTCGTTACGATTGTCCCGATTGCATGGCGTTGCATAATCAGCTCGCTCAAATCAACGACGTTGTTTTTCTGGCGTCGAGAACTGAGCTTGGAAAAAAATCACGAGAAGTGTATGGTATAAACTTGACAGAAGTGCCGCAAGGCGCATATATCGACATCGATGGTTCTTCGACAACTGTGAATATAGTGCATCATGATGACGATGGCTCAGTTACGTTGGATTTGCAGCAAATAGCGATTCTCCGTGAAATGGCAGACCGCCGTGAGCCACTGACAAGTAAATAGCATATATGAGCATACCGAGTCCCGCAAGGGATATCAGTATCATCAATATCGTTTCGGACGTCTCGCCCGTACGGTAAAGATAAATCTTGTGATTTTTCTTTATCTGCGCGCCAGACGCCCATTTTTTGTATCTGGAAAACGGGTAAAACCAGCATATACCGCCTTTGGACAAGCTGTCATAAAACAAATGCAGCGTGTATCCGTATGCCAGCCATAAAAAACATGGCGCCCCAACGCCGATAAAGGCAAAAAGCATAACGGGCCAAATCGTATGCGTCCACGTTCGATGCTCTACAGGAACATAGAGCATTCGCCCCATTATGCTGTTCTTCTGATCGCAATCAGGCAGTAAACAGCCAAAAATAAACATTACGATATTGACCATATAAGCTAAAACGATCCAAGCTGTATAGCCGAATGCAGTTTGTGAATCGATAGCAAACTGCCAGCTTAATAAGCTGAATATATCGTTATAAAACGAACTTTCGAGCTCGTATGACACGGCTCTGATGCTGGTATCAACAATTACTGCCGTAGAAATACCGGTTATGATATGATTTACGCCTTTCATGATGTCTCTCCAAAGATGTCTGTCAAAGTTGTCGGAAATTTTCTACTCATAATTATACCACAAACTGGTATTAAATGCAACTAAAATGTTGCGGAAAGGATTGAAAAATGAACAAGCTTTCTGAAAAAATGCATTCATTCGTTAAAACACTCAGTTCAACAGAACGCGATGAATTGTACCGATATCTCTGGTCTGATTATGTTCGTAACGATGTTCGTGAACATCTGTCACGTGATGACATCGGTTTATCAGACGAAGATGTGAACGCTATAGTTGAGGATGTTGTTGAGTATTACGTGTATAACGGCGAATATGACTGTGAATTGAGTTATTGGGATAACATTTCCAACCTTATCACAAACGCCATACGCCGTCTCAATATTCGTATCTTCAGACGATCCTCTGCTCCAAGCCGCCGTTAAGGGCGGTTGTCCGCCCTCGGATTGCTTTCTACAGAAACTATTTTGAAATTTTTGAAAGGAACTTAAACTTATGAAATTCAATTCCATGCTCACGAACTTTGTTGCAAAGGATCTGAACGCAGGTAAGATACCAATGCTCCTCGGAGAGCCCGGTATCGGTAAGTCCAGCTGGACAGAAGCTCTGGCGGCGTCGATGCAGACAAAGTGCTTTACGCTGGCTGTAAACCAGCTTGCTGATAAGGCTGACCTCACCGGCGCACGACTGGTTCCCACCGGTACTGACGGTAATTACAAGCAGGTGTTCTTCCCTCATGAGACTATCATGGACGCTGTTGAATACGCCGAGTCCCACCCCAGGGAGACCCCCATCCTGTTCCTTGATGAGATCAACCGAACCACTGCTGATGTAACTTCAGCTGCACTATCTATCCCGACTATGCGGCGTATTGGCTCAATTAAGCTACCTGCAAACCTGCGAGTAATGATCGCCGGTAATGATAAGGGAAATATTACCTCTCTCGATGAGGCGTCTATCTCCAGATTCGTTCTATACAGAACCGAACCTGATACACAGACGTTCCTTGAACTGCGCGATGATCTTAATCCGTTCGTACGTGCGGCTCTGACCAAGAACCCGTCGCTTATCTTCTGCAAGTCTATCGAAGTTGCGAATGCAAATGCAAACTCTGATAGCAGCGATGATGCCGACGACGACAGCGCTTCTTTCAGTATTGATGATATCATCACTGACGGCGACGGTATGCAGCAGATAACCACTCCGAGAACCATCATGTCTCTGTCTGACTGGCTCAATCAGTTTGATAAGGACGAGCTTATTCAGCTCATGGCGACTCCCGCAACTGTAGAGGGCATCAACACAAACCTGCTTATGGAAGGAATTGTCGGTCATGCTGGATACACCAATTTCTCCGTTTGCGTTGAGAATGAGATCCACGTCGGAATAAACGCTATGACCGCGGCCACTTCGTCCAGAACGCCCAAGATGCCGAAGTGCTATCCGGACCTTAAGAGATGCCCTGACATGACAGCTCTGCAGACTTACGTTGCTGGCATGAATGAGGCTGAGCTGTCCGCAACTCTCGTATATGCAATATACGAAAAGACTGATAATGCAAATCTTATCCAGCAGGTCGCAGCCCGTGTCAACAAGATAGCCCCCGAAGATATGACCATGCTCATGAATCTGATCACAAGCGAGGAGTACGACAAGGAAAACTGGGAGACAGTTCTCAATTCCGGCACTAAGATCGGCAACGCCCTTGAGATGTACAGCAACGTTTGATAACACGAAATTCGAATCAACGGTGGCTTATTGCTGCTGTTGATTCGAACTGCATAAGGAGAAAAATAGACATCATCATACGACACCATGATCAAATCATCACAGGAGCACGCAATATGAACAAAATCACCAGAACTATTCTCACCGTGTTTATCAAATACGGCATTGTCGATATGGACCACAGACTTATGCGGGAACTTATCGACTATATCAAACAGGAAAAAATCTTCGAACCTGATTTTGCAGAAATAATGCAAAATAAACGGTTATTCGAAGAAATGATTTTGCAGACAGCGATGCTCCTCATGATTGGTTGACGACAACATATGGAGAACACACCATGAACGACACACTCGTATTTACAAAACGCAATTCCCCCCTATCCCAATTGTCACATACGTGTTGACAAGGAGCTGTACAGCATTATATCGGACATAACTAGTGTCACAGGTGCGCCGATGTCTTTCGTTGTGAACAATATGCTCGATTTTTCGGCTAAACACATACAGTTTGAAGACTCTATCTCATGCGACAGTAATACGCCGATAACTGCACCCGATACACTGACAATGTATGCTTGCTCTTGCACAAATACAGACAAAAGACCAACCTGCACAGTGACCTACGATATCAATCTGAACGGTCCCACTTTTAATAACGGATAAAATGTGAGGTGATAAAAATGAGAATAGACAGACGACAGATTCGAGTTCGTGAACCGTTGCATAATTTGATATCAGAAATATCAACTATGACAGGCTTGTCGCCTGCTATTGTTGCTAACCGGATGATCAGATTTGCACTGCGGCACAGCAACTATAAAGATCTGCTTAAGTCGAACCAGCCCGCTCCTCAGCCCACAACGCCTGCCGTGGCTGATTCAAACACAAACGTTCAGTATGTAATAAACATAAACGGACAGCGTGTCCTATAAACAGAAAGGAGAAAATCGCTGTGATAACCGTACACAATCAGAAGCTCTGCTCTCTTGACCCGGTCTACATTCCCTCTGTCAGAGGCAATTTTGATCTGGACAAATATATGACGGACGTCTTCTCCCCCGTTTTTCGCAACGCTCTTGTTCCAAATACCCCTGTCGATATTCAGCTGGATGGAGCGTCGGTGTCTGACGCAGACTTAAATGCTCTTATGCTGCGCTGCTGCACCGGTGTTGTTGACGCTGCTGCTGAAGACGAATGCCGCAGCTTATTCGGACAAACTCTTCTGCATTACAATCGCAATACAAAGCTGCTGCTTAAAGACTTATTTGCCGTGTCATGCGGCACTGAGGCAGGACTAGATGAACCTGACCCTGTGACCATATACACACCTGCAACGGATATCATCCCTGTTTCAAGAAACTTTCTTGCTGGCAAGTCTGATTACAACGAATTTTTCGCCACCTTTGCTTATTACTGCCGGTTCGAAGCATTCGGCGTATACTTTATGAATGATGTTGCCTTTGACGAATTCAAGACATGGTTCCAGTCAATGGTAACAGCTGTTCAGAGCAATCTGTCACCGGATTGTCTGGCTCTTGTATCCGATTTCATGAAGCTGGACCTCAAGGGTCTGACCGAAAGTTTCAAGATCAGAGATACTGAAACTGATAATCTGGACGAATACTGCTTTGCGAGACTGCTGATTTCGCACCTGATGTCATATTTCAAGACAACAACACTTGCTGGACTTATGCCTTTCGATTTTGAGAACCTCTTCTGTACTAAGAACGTAGTGTTCATCAATGTTGACCAGTTCGCGCAGGCATCTCCGTCTGCTATCGCAACAGAAGTAAAAGACATCAATGAATCGATAAGCATCGCAAAGAAGATCAAAATGGTGTCAAACAACACGCTCAACAAGCTTGCACCTATTGCCCGTCAGCTCAGAAAGACACAGGCTATGGCAATTAAAGTCGCCGCTAATAATTCTAAGAATCGCAAGGCAAAACTCTGCAAATTCAAGAGCAAGATCATGACCCATGATGAATATCTTGCCAATATCAGTAAGATACTTTCGAAAATGAAGACTGAACGTATGACCCAAAACATCTACAAGCAGTCTAAGTCGAGCTTCGCAAAGCCCAACCGCCGTGACCCTGATAACTACAATCTTCAGGGGAAAATCGTCTCTACGAAATACAGACCTGACCTGCATCTCTATCTGGATACATCAGGCAGCATTTCCGAAGAAAACTACAAAGCGAGTGTAAAGCTTGCTATTCAGCTTGCCAAAAAGCTGAATGTGAACCTGTATTTCAATACATTTTCACACTTGATGTCACAGACAACGCTGCTGAAATGTGCTGGAAAGTCTGTCTCTCAGATTTATGCCGAGTTTCAGAAAGTACCTAAGGTCACGGGTGGTACTGATTTTGAGCAGATTTGGCACTTTATCAACGGCAATAAGAAGCGCGAAGCCGAGCTGAGCATCATGATAACCGATTTTGAATGGACGGCAAGAAGTTCGTTCATCAAGCACCCTAAGAATCTGTACTATATGCCGTGTGCAAATATGAGCTGGCGCTACATATGTGATTGCGCTATGTCGTTTGTGAAGTCCTGCGAACATAACGACCCGAATATCAGAGCTCATATTCTGGCATAAGCAGTAAAACAAAGAAAGGAAACAAAATGGCTCTTACGAACCTGACTGGAAATACCGGTTCCAAGCCGCCTGTGGGAAACAATGGCGGTAATATAAACGGCATAGGCAATATTCTTGGACCGTTCATGTCTCCACCCGCCGATAACAACGATGAAGTACTTGAACTCCTCATTGATTACAATGATGAGTTCAAGACATCGGGTACAATTCTGTTCCGTGATAACGTCATACGTCAGACGCTGGCTACGCTTATTTGTAAAAATAAGCCCAATGCACTACTCATCGGTTCTGCCGGCGTTGGTAAGACTAAAATCATTGAGGATATAGCATATCGCCTTGCAGCAAACGACCCTCTTGTGCCTGATAAACTCAAAGGTTATACCGTCTATGAGCTTCCTATTGCAAATATCGTTTCAGGAAGCAGTCTTATAGGACAGCTTGAACAGAAGCTGCAGTCTGTTATCGACTTTGCGACCGACCCTAAAAACAAGGTCATTCTTTTTATAGACGAGATCCACCAGTTGGTATCTCAGAGCGACCATTATCAGAAACTTGCTCAGATACTGAAGCCTGCTCTTGCTCGCGGTAATTTCCACTGCATCGGCGCTACCACTCTTCAGGAGAGCACTACTCTGTTCAGAGATCCTGCGTTCAACAGACGATTTTCCCGCATTATCGTAGACGAGCTTACTCAGACTCAGACTGTCGAAATACTTCGTCACAGTCTTCCCGGATTTCTGAAGCATTACAATGACAAGTTCAGCATCTCTGACGCTGCACTCGAATCTATTGTTCCCATTGCCGACCAGTACGTAAGCATCGGCTCTCACCGCCCTGACAACGCACTGACGCTGTTCGACCGAACAATTGCAAATGAGCTCATCGCCCGTAAAATCAAGGAGTCAGAGCTGACCGCAAAACTGTCTGACCCTGACCCCAATATCGTTCAGACTGCACAGCAGGCTCTTCAGGCTCTTGCCGCTGTTCCTACGGCTAATATCACCGAAGCGAGAATTCGCAATGTTGCGATAAAGATGATGAAGGGTAATGCGGAACAGGAAAACACTGATTTTGACGCTCTTCGTCAGAAATTGTCACACATAAAGGGTCAGGACGATGTTATCGACCAGATACTTCGTGTGATAAGGAATCACGAAAAGGGACTGTTTCCCAGAAAAAAGCCTGTAACATTCCTGTTTACAGGCACGTCCGGCGTCGGCAAGACCGAAATAACCCGAATAATAGCGGAAACTATTACGGGTAAGAAACCTATCATCATCAATATGACTGAATACAGTCATAGCACCGCTATAAACAACATTATAGGTTCCAGCGCCGGTTTCATAGGAAGCGATTCAAAAACAGAGCTGCCGTTTGACTGCCTTGAATCTAACCCGTATCAGATAATTCTGCTTGACGAGTTTGAAAAGGGTCACAAAGAGGTTCAGCGCCTGTTCATGCGTGTGTTTGACGAAGGTCTGCTTCAGACCAATCGCGGCACTACTGTAGATTTCTCTAAGGCTATCATCATTGCCACAACTAACGCGGCGCATAAGGAAGTCAAGAAAACGCTCGGCTTTGGCAGTGGTTCTCCCATTTCTAAGACCACAGAAGTTGAAGAATTGAAGAAATGGTTCGACGCGGAGCTTATCAACCGTTTTGAACATATCATCAACTTCAACACAATTTCCGCTGACACGTATATAGATATTATCAAGGATATCTATGCTACAGAGTCTGCAAGAATTTCTAAAATCAGTCATTCGATAAATCTCAAGCCTGAGATTGACCCGGACGATTTACAGAAAATGCGCGACGAATATGTGCCTGATTTTGGTGCTCGTCCTGCTTTCAATATCGTCCGTGAATATATCGAAAATCAGGTATGATGCAAAAACAGGTGCCGACTTAACATGCTCGGTCAAATGTCCAGTGAGACGCCGATTATCGCTGCGGCGACTTTTCGACAAGAGGAAACAGCCTGTGATTATCAACTGATATATACAACTACACACAAGGTGAATATGAATATGAACACAAAAATATTTGACATATCTAAGATAACACTCGATGACTATGACACGCTTGACCCCATCTGCGAGAACAGCAACGAGGAGGATGGTGATATGCGCATCATTGCATACTTCCGTGTGCCTACAGAGTGGCGCAATGAATTATGCCACAGTAACATCGATCTTTCTGATGCCATCTGCGCCGAAATATGCATTAAATTTCCGCATAAACATCCGGACGCAGAGCATGTAGAGCTTGAAATTGCAAAGACCGTATCAAAAGGCGAAGAAGGTTATCTCGATACGGAATGGTGCTGTTTGGAACTCCCTAACGAAGATATTGCTGCTTTGATACAACTTGTTTTGAACCGGAAATAAAGAAAGGACATATAAACAATGCCTAACTATATAGCAAACGAAATTAACTTTTCTGGCAATAAAGATGCAATCGAGAAAGTCATCAACGCTATTCAATCAGATGACGGTCAGAATTGCATTGATTTCAACAAAATCATTCCGATGCCCAAGAGTCTTGACGTCACTTGCGGCAGTATTACTGACACTGCATTAAGCAGCATCATTACAGCGATAAACCCTGGTACAAAGGACTACGGCGAAAAGAAAGCTTCTTACAGCGAGTTTATAGAACTCGTGAAAAAGGCAAGCACATTCAACTCAGAGCTCGATACAGCGATGACTGATGTACAGTCTGAGAATATCAAGCTCGGTAAAACATATCTCAACAATATCCTTGAGTATGGGGTACCAACATGGTATGAGTGGTGTAATCGAAATTGGGGTACTAAGTGGAACGCATTAGAGACAAACTGAATCAACGACCACACCGTATGTTTTCAGACAGCATGGGTCGCGCCGATACCTGTGATAAAGGCTCTTGCTGAGAAATATCCGGATGTAACCATACATCTCCGCTGGGCTGATGAAGACACCGGCTATAACACAGGCATTGGTGAATTCAAAGGTCTGACAGAAACTATCTCCGAGTACGAGGGTGGTTCTAAAGAAGCATATGAACTTGCGGCTGAGCTGTGGAATATGGACTTAGAATGCGAGGGTTATCGATATGACGAAGAACAGGAAACATACGTCTATACAGAAGACGAATGAGTATATCAGCAAACGTTCTGTGATCAAAATCATTAACCACGCCAAGAACGCAAAAGCAATCTACTGTCCCGCCGAATATAACCCATGTGAAATGATTCTCAAAGACATAAACAAACTCAATGTCATTGTAAAAAAGTAAAAAAAATCATTACCATCGTCTCGTACTTAATGCTCGACGTCAATAATCTGACCATGCACGCACCTTGCGGTGCGACGGTCAGATTTTTACTAAAAATATGAAAGGAAAATAACCTTATGCCTCTTAAAATCAATGGTGATATCAACTCCTTGACTAAAGCAAGTAAGCAGATTTACTCTGCCAAATTCTTTAGCAAGGATATTACCGGATCGGGCAAGGCTGCTGGTTTACTCAACCAGTCAATGTTCCCTGTCAATCTGTCAGCCAATACACCTATAAACAGTATTGCACCAAAGTGGGACATCAGCTCCGATACCAACAAGTACAGCAAGACCACGACCTATCCGCTTAACCCTCTGGGTTCTTACATTCCGGTTCTTATACCCGGTGCATTAAACTTTGACACTTCTTGGTGCCGACTTTCCGCAAACTTTAACGTATCCTCAACCCATGATTCATATGCAGCTATCGTTCCTGTTTCCTTTTCGATAATTGAGCCTTTAGCAACGCAGGCATCGAACGGAAATACACAGTCAAACAGTTCAGCTGCGGCTAGTGCTCAGACGCCAGCGTCTGCATCTGCGTCCTCTGGTAAGCGCTGCTCGATAAAGTATGTGCTGTTGATAATGAATGTTGAAAAGAACAACAAGCAGGTCACAATCAGCAGGCATTTCTTTACAGAAAATCCGATGAAGAGTTTCGAAGCAATATACGGTGTTACTTCTTCGGATATCATTGCTTTTCAGACATATCTTTCAGCATACAACACACATGCTGGAATATGCCGACAGAGTGAAATCTGGCAGACAAACCTTGTTGACGTAATAATGTCTGCTTACGATAAGGATCCCACAAACTTCCCCATGAGTCGTATCATCAGATACATTGCTCAGTATAAGGTATCTCTACAGCAGTATAAGGACCTCTACGCCGCTTTGAAGCAGCGCTTCAATTCTGACGATATCAAGAATTTCACTAAGATGAACACCAGTCTTCTGCTTCAGGATACGCTTGACAACCTGTCACAGATTCAGTTCACTCCCCTTCCGACCATTGGGTCTTCCAAGAAACCGATTGACCTCAGTTGGTGCTCTTTTGAGCAGTTCAACGCTATCACATCAAGCAGTCCGTTGAATCAGGTTCAGGCTGGTGCCGGCACTGGAAAGTCTACTGTAATCAAGGCTCGTCTTGATTATCTCGACAGTCTCGGAGTGGATTTGAACAAGGTTATGGTGTTGAGCTTTACCAACGCGGCTGCTGACAATATCAAGGCAAGATGCCCCGGTATCCAGTCCATGACTATTGCCAAGATGATCGACACAATCTACACCAAGAATCACCCGACGCATCAGCTTTCATCATCGTTGGCAAGACGCGGCGAGGGTTCGACGTTCACAAATTCTCTCGAACTGTACAGAAATAGTCTTCCGTTGATTCCTGAACTTATTGCGGCAGTCAACCGTGTGGAAAAGAACAATGACTATGCTACCCTGCTCCGTCTTGTTGAGGAAAATTATAATGATATTATGAAGATTCTTGACACAGTCGGTCAGACAACTTTCCAGCTGGAGATCATCATCTGCTATCTGGAGTACGCAACAATGACCATTCCGTTCGATATTGAACACCTGCTCATTGACGAAGTGCAAGATAATGCTGTGTTTGAGTTCATCTTCTTCCTGAACCTTACATGCAAGTTGAAGAACCACCTCTATCTGGTAGGCGACTGCTCTCAGACACTGTACGAATTCCGTGCGTCTGACCCCAAGGCGCTGAATACCATTGAGAGCTGCGGTCTGTTCGCAACATTCCCTCTCAACATAAATTATCGTTCAAATCAGAACATTCTTCATTTTGCAAATTCTCTGCTGAACGATATTGAGGCTAATCAGTACGCAAATATTCAGCTCCAGTCCTTTGAGCTCAATACTATCACCAAGCAGAGCTTTGAAGAAGCTGTTGTTGTGAACTATAGCCATCTGTACCGAATTTCAGATATGGAAGACACCATTCTCGGCAAACTCAAATCACCTGATATGCAGAGATGGATAGATGATAAGCTCGCAAAGAATGAACAGATCTGTGTACTGTCATATAAGCGCCGTGACGCTGTTATGATCCAGAAGAAACTGGAAGAACTGTACCCCGGCAAATCCTTTGTAAGCATTATACCTGCAAAGAACACGTCTGTTGCTTATTTCAGCAAGTATGTCTCCGCAAATCGTCTTCAGCTGATGGCGCTCCCTACGTCCAATGCTACTGACCTTTGCAAGCGTGTACGTCTGGAAATAATTGCAAACCTGACTGGTATGCATATCACGCCACAGTCAAAGAACTACAGTTACGTTCTTACGTCCGTAACAAAAATGCTTGATGAATGGCAGGCGGCAAATCTCAGCGTAATCGGTGACGCTCTTACGCAGTTCAACACGGGTGTTATTACGCATGAACGTCTTGCAGAAATCGTTGGTGAAACTCTCATCAACTATGAAATACAGAAGAATGCTCTGAAACAGTCTCTGGTTTCTCAGCGCAACGCTGATAAGAAAGAAAGCACCAATACTGCGAACTTCATATTCTCCACTATTCACAGCGCTAAGGGACTGGAGTTCGATAACGTTATTCTGCTTTACCAGAACAAGAATCAGATGGAAGAGGAAGAAAAGCGTATGTACTACGTTGCGCTGACCCGTGCAAAGAAGTGCGAATACGTTCTTGCCTATGATACAGCAACACACGCCGTTATTCAGACTCGCTACGATACCATCGTGGCTCGCCTGCCTGATGAAGACGATGTATTATTTGCGTCAACAGTTGTATCAGACGATACAGCCAGCAATACCGATACGGACACAGCCGTTTCCTGACAATACAGCACAAATGTACCATGCGGTCTTACGACTGCATGGTATACATCAAAATTCAGCAACAAAGATGAAAGGGCAGCATGATGAAAACAACATTGAAAACAGCACCTGAACACAATATCGCTATGATCGTCAAAGTTACAGCAGTATGCACAAAATGTAAAAAACGCGCAGAGCTGCTCGTTGACGAAAATATCACCAATGTTGTTGAGTACGTCTGTCCTGATTGCGGCTGTAAAACGTTCAAAATCATATTCAGAGGGTAAATTGTATCGATATTTACCTTGTCAACAGATAGTCTGATGTGCTATAATTATTACATACGAAAGGAAAACAATCGTTATGAAACGCAAGAATTCTCACACAAAGACCAAGACTTCCAACCGTGTACCACCGTCTGTTCCCAAGTGCGTCAAAAAGAGCGCCGACGGTTATGTTACAGGGTTCGTACAGTCACCCGACCATGTGAAGACCGTGAAGTTCATGTTCAGAAAGACTAATCTCGGATACTCAGTCTTCCGAATAGCATCCGATTCGACTACGTGGGTCGATATGGGCAACGATATCTCTATCGCGCCGTCTACACGTCAGCAGTTTTCTAATCTGACAACTCTTAAGGCTGCCATTGCCGCTACAGAAACATGGCTGGGGACTTCCCTTCCGGAGATCAGATAATGATGACTGCGCCCATGCCGTATCCGAGACGCGGTGAAATCTACTATGTCAAGAAAGGCAATACAACATCAACGGGTTCTGAAACGTGGTCTAACAGACATGCTGTGATCGTATCTGCAAATCACATCAACAAGCATAGCAATGTTGTTCAGGTCGTTTACATAACAACTCAGCCTAAATCCGAGAGCCCTACCCACGTAAACATTTCTACAGCAACCATCAATCGTATCGCACTTTGTGAACAGATAGTGGCTGTGGATAAGACCCGTATTATTGAATACAAGGGTCATTTGTCAGAGAAACAGATGGCTAAGATCGACAAGGCTCTGGCATGGAATCTGAACCTGTCAAAGAATTTTCAGCCCAGATTTTCAAAGAAAACAAAGGCTGCAAGTTAATACCTTACCTTGACATTTCTCACATAATATGTTATACTATTTATGTGAGTTACGAAATAAAACTTCTGGCTCATACAGTCATAGAAACGGTCTGTTGTGTCCACGCGCAATAGACCGTTTTAATTTAACAAAACAAACATAACGACATCTTTGGTATGACAAGAAAGGAGCATATATGCTCATAGGAATAGACATAGATGACGTACTTTATCGTACGTCGTTGATGGTGAAAGTCGAAGCACCAGCTATTCTCCGCTCAATGGGGCTTCCTGATAAACCGGACGAATCTGTATATCATTTTCGTGACCGATTCAAACTCACTGATGAACAATACAACGAATTCGAAAAGAAACTGCCGTGGCTTTCGCTTGAGTACGTCAGTCCGGCTGCTGTCCGCGCTTTCAAACTCCTCAAGCGAACCAATCCTGAGGTTGAATACTGTGTCGTAACTTGGCGCCCCGAACAGGACGCTTTGCCAATACTCCAGCTGCTACGCGAGTATTTCTATCTGGATATAGACAAATGCTATTGTCTGCCGGAAACAGAAAGTAAAGCTGAATTCTGTGAAAAACACGGCGTCGGCATAATGTTCGACGACTGTGAGCATGTGATACGCAGCTTCAACGCTGATATGAACAGTCGTCCTGTGCTTGTATCAACATGCCATGTTGCTCACAATAAGACATTCGCTAAAACATACGATACGGTACTTACTGAATGGGACGAACTGCACAGTATATACGAAAAACTTACCGTTAGAAAGGACAATGTATGACGCTTCTTGTCGAAATAAACGATGAAAAAATCGTAAATATGTACACTTTTTCTGACCCAGAACGAGCTCGGTCATTCATGGAGACGGAAAAATACGAAACTGCTGTACCTGTGCTCGAATGGAGAGAAGATATATTCTCAATATATTCCATCGAAAATGGCAGAGCTGTTCTTGTTCTCATGGATGCGAAACTGTTCTCGCTCAACACACTCATTGCTGACGGACGTTTTGAAACCGACATCAGCTGTGATGTTGATTATCCGGGTATAGACACTCAGTTCATACCTGATGAAAGCATGTCTGATAACGTTCTGTCTTTTCCACGCGTTCTTATAGAGAAACCCGTTGATGGTCATCTTCAGGCTATGGTGTGGAACAACGCTGAACAAGAGGATTATACACAGAAATTTAATTTCGATAATATCTGACAAAACCGCTGCCGACATTGAAAGGGGTGATACATCTTCCTTATTATAATAAGACATCATTGACGACATCTTTGGTATGACAAGAAAGGACCTAAAATGTTAAAAGTTCTTCACACGGCGGACTGGCATCTGGGTAACTTCCCTGCCCCGGCGTCCAAATCCCGCACAAACCTGAGGTATCTCGATATATGTGCATATATCGAATATCTGATAGCCAAAGCTAAAGAACTCGATCCCGACATCATCATAATTGCCGGTGACGTGTTCCATCAGGCTAAAACTTGGTCAGACAGAGGTCTTCAGGAAACCAATGCGATTGTTGGCTACATCAATCAACTGTCTGCAATTGCACCTGTCTGCGTTCTTCGCGGTACACCGAATCATGACGGAAAGATGCATTACGACCTGCTTTCCACCGCTCTTCACGGCAATGATCGCGTCTATATTATAGACGAACCTTGCGTCAAGAACATCAACAATCTTGCGGCTGTCACATTCGTTCCTATTTTCGACAAAACGACACACCGCATGGAATCCGATGTACCGATGGACAAAGAAGCTGAAAATAACTATTTCAGCGATAAAGTCCGGGACGCAATCCTGGATTTGAAGAAAGAAGCCGATGCTTACAATTTGCCCACGATCCTTGTGACGCACTATACCGTACTTGGCTCTATAATGCCGAACGGTCGGACTAACATCTTTGCGACGAACGAAGTGGTTATTGACCCTGTCACACTCATTCAGAGTGACTACTGGCTCACCTGCCTCGGTCATGTTCATAAGCCTCAGAAGATTGATTCATGCCCGAATACATTCTATTCAGGCTCGCTCTGTGCTCTCACATTCAATGATGAGAGAGATCCTCACGGCTTTTACATGCATTACATCACCGATCATGATAACGTTACTTCAGAGTTCATCGAAATTCCGTCCAGAAAATTCCATACTCTTCAGCTCGATGACGCTCAGCTAAGTGCGATAATTGCATCTGATTACAACGTTGAGCCTTATATCGGCGTACCTATGACAGGCGATATCGTCCGGGCGATCTATACTTGCTCTGACGTTACCAACAAGGCTCTGAACAAGGCGTTGCTTGAAAAAGCGTTATATGCAGCAACAGAAGCGTTCTATGTTCAGGAAATTGTTCCTGAGGATATCAACATCACTGTTGATAAGACAGCGATGCGTAACACAGTATCCATTGGTGATAATCTGTCAGCATTTCTTAAGAATGAACAGTCTGAATACGGTTCTATCAGCGATGTTCAGATACAGGACTGCCTGAATCTGGCACAGCCTATCATAGACAGGCTTCTTGCAAGCAAAAAGACCAACTATAATATCGGCACATTCACCCCTATCGAAATAGAGGTTAAAAATTACCGCAATTATAAAAACGCCGTGTTCAATTACAATGACGTCAGATTCTGCGTAATAAACGGCGACAATGGTGCTGGCAAATCCAGTCTGTTCATGGACGCAATGCTTGATGCATTGTATGAAGAAACTCGTGAGGGAGATATCACCGGTTGGATAACCAATGATGTGAATGTTCGCAGCGGCAGCATCAAGTTTACGTTCTCTATCGGCGATAACGTCTACAAGGTCACAAGAACCCGTCAGAAATCAGGCAAAGCTACTCTCAGCCTTGCACAGTTTGTAACAGACAGCAATGGAAACCGTAATTGGGTCGATATGAGCGAAGAAAAGCTCAAAGATACTCAGGCAGCCATAGAGAAAGTCGTTGGCATGAATGCTATGACTCTCAAATCCTGCGGTCTGATCATGCAGGACGCTTATGGACTGTTCCTGCAGGCTGACAAGAATACTCGTATGGATATCCTTGGCGATATCCTGAGTCTCAATATCTACGACGAACTCGCAGCGGCCGCTTCGGATTTCGGTACAACTTGTCAGCGTGAGCTGAACAAAATTACCGATGACGAAAACAATATTACTGCAAATCTGAAAGACGGCAATGCAATCCAGACGAATCTTAACGAAGCAACGGCTAATAGTGCAACATACAATCGTCAGCTCACAGACTGCAGCAACGACTTACTTATCTGTACGATTAAGCGTGAAAACCTTGTGAAAGACTCAGATTCATACAATCGTCTCACAACTGACATAACATCGCTCAATTCCAAGCGTCAGCAGCTTTCTGTCGCAATGGAACAGCAGAACACTATTCTGGCTGACGCATACGCAATTGCTTCCGAGGAAAGAACTTATTCTGAAAAGGTCAAGCGCTACAATGAGCTTGTCGAAAAAGAAAAGTCTTTATCTGAGAAAATTGCACTCAACAAGACTCTGCTTGATAAGAAAAATCAGTTTGCCAGCGATATACAGTTGGCTGAAAATACCATCAGAGACGCTGAAACAAAGCTTGATTCAGCTGAACAGCTCAAAAAGACGGTTGAAACAGAATTGTCTTCCGCTGATGATATCAATGCTAAGGCGGCTCTTTACGATAAGGTCAAGCGTGAGATCGCTGGGCTTGAGATCAGAAGGAACGAAATAACAGCTCTTGAGACTGAACTCGCTGAAAAAGATACTCAGATTTCTGAGAATAATCATGCAATGACTAATCTCAAAATCGAGTATGATGCAAAATTCAACGAAATCAACCACAAGATTCAGATTCTCAACGAATCCGGCTGCCCTATTGCTGAAAAAGCAACGTGCAAGTTCCTTGCCGACGCACAACAGGCTCTTGCTGATAAGCCGATTGTTACGGACGAATACAACACAAAACTCTGTGATTTCATTCAGAAATCAGAAAAGCTCAAAGCTGAACGCAGCGTCATCGAAGATAAGATAGGCGCTCTCAGCATCGGAATGCCTGATATCGAAGCCAAAAAGAAAGAGTTGTCTTTGTACGAAGACAGCGCTCTCAAAGCGTCCAGTATTCCCCTGCTCAAACAGCAGTTGGAAACCTGTGAAAATCAGATCACGGAATACAGCAAACTCAGAGACGATACTACAGTAAAGCTGACAGACTTAAAGACTCAGCTTAATGACACCATAGCCCAGATATCTGCACTTACGGAAGACATATCTGGATATGACGCTGTGATATCTGAGTTAAAGTCTATCGGCGATATTGCCGCACAGGGAAACGAAATTGCCGCTGCAAAAGCAACAATGACTGCAGCAAATAAGCGTATCGAAGAACTGGTTCAAGAAATCAGACTTATTGACGGCGATATTAGTACAAAAACAGACGAACGCAATGCCATAAACGTTGATACGGCTGCTATTGCCAAAATAGACGCCGACATACTCGCCTGCAGAACCCGTCAGGACCTGTTGAACAAGAACATTGCTGATAACAACAAGGTCATCGGCAGACTGGAACTCGAACTCAAGCAGTACCAGAGCGATATGAGACAGCTTTCCAAGCTGAAACAGCTCAAGGATAAATCAGCATATGTTGCGTCCAATGCCGGCTGGCTCAAGAAAGCGTTCAGCAAGAGCGGAATTCCGCACAATATCATACGCTCTATCATTCCCGTTCTCCAGACAACAGCAAGCAATATCCTTGGACAGATGTCCAACAACACTATGTCCATCGAACTCAAGACCGAGAAAATGCTCACCACAAAGAAAGAGGTTGCTACTCTCGATATCATTGTCTGCGATACCGTCACCGGAGACCTGCCTTATCTATCTCGCAGCGGCGGTGAGCGTGTAAAGGCTGCGCTTTCGATCGTCTTGGCTCTTGCTGAAATCAAATCCAGCGAAAGCGGCACACAGCTCGGCTTCTTATTCATCGATGAACCGCCGTTCCTCGATTCAAACGGAATTGACGCATACTGTGACGCTCTTGAAGCAATACAGCAGCGTTATTCCAACCTCAAAATCATCGCCATCACACATGACCCTGAAATGAAATCTCGTTTCACGCAGAGCATTGACGTGGTTAAAACACCTAATGGCAGTGAGATATACACCAATTTGTGACATCGGCGTCATATGAAACCATTGACAGGCGCTCCGCGCCTGTCAATTTTGTTTCGCTACAAAAAACATATCACCTAATTTTTTTCGATGAGAGTCTAACAGTTTCATCGTACACTCTGCGCACATTATTTCTGCTGACAATGGACTATTCTTCTTTGCTCTGAACAATTCATTCAAAGATACAGAAATCTCCTTGCCGCATTTACAGCAGATAGTAAACGTATTACCATCGAGAATTGGATTCTTCTTGCCATTGTTTTTCGTGTAAATCATTTTCTTTCCTCCATAAAGTTGATTCAGATTATTGCTTTCACTTTATAAAGGACAGGAAAAAGCAAAATCCGAACCATATTTTTTCTCATTAGCACCAAAATTGACTGGCGTAAGCCGCCAGCCGGAATAATTGTTAAAAACGAAAGGTGATTATAAAATGACAAACTCAAACCTCTCCCCTGCTGATCTCGCTAAACTCGAAACAATCACAGCCGAAGACAATCGTTTTATCATTCCTGTGTCGTGGACAGCTGTATCCACGGTAATTGTTGAGGCGAACAATCTGAAAGAGGCACTAGAAAAGGCAACTGCAAAAATAGACGAACTCCCTCTTCCCTCTGAGCCTGAATACAGAGACGATTCATATCAGATAGACGTCAGCTGTGTTGAAGATGCCATCAATGCCCAGTGCTACATATCTCGCGGCGATGTTCTCATCAAAGCCAACGGTAAAATTGAAAGATTTTAAGCAGGTGCTATCGTGAAACAGAAAAAACATAAGACACACAAACAGCGAGCGTCGCTGGGTGGAATAAAAACACTGCATTATGACCTTGTCGCTGAAAAACCCAACGGTGAAACCGATGTGACATGGAATTTTGCAATGACTATTCCGTTCAATGATTTAAAATACAGGCCTGTTGAAAACATACCGAATCAGAAACTTGCACAATTTCTTCGCAAGACATGTTCCAAGCCAACGATTGGAACAGAGGCTGATTTTCAGTTCTACAACAACAGAATAGCAGCTATAAAAACGAGCTTTGAAAATCAGTTCAGCTATATCCTGTCATGCTGTAAGGATATCGACCAAACTGTAAATATATGGTCGTCTGAAGCAAAATCGGCAGTCATTGATACGGTTGATTACAGAGAATACATGAAAAATGACGATTTAACAAATCAGGCATTCTCTGTTCTTCAAGACAACCCTGACATAGCTATGCTGTGGTCAAATAGCGAAAACTTTGATATCATCATATCTGACACGGTATTCTACCGTGTTCATCGAGTTATGTACGATTATCTCAATATCGGAGTTCGCTACGTTGTCTGTGAATACAATCGATTCCATCTTTCAGACAAAGAAGTTCTGACTGTTCCTGTCAGCATAGTCTGCATACAGTACGACCTGTCAAGAATCAGCCCTGGTGTTGATGAAACCATTTGTGACCTGAAAACAGATAAGCATATCAAGCTCAACGAAAAAGCGTACGCTCAACTGGCGAGATTTCCAAATAAGCCTGATTCGCTTGATTATCGTGTTGTAGAAATTTGCAATCTGGGTCAAATGGGATTTCTTAACATTGCAAGTCACATGATGCTTCATCATGAGCATTTGCCAAAAACGACTTATCGTCTGTTCAAAGACATGATACCCTGCTTATATTACGATATGTATGGTATGTATCCGTCACAACAGATGGGTGTTCAGACTGAACTGGCTGAGGCTCATATCGAAACTATAAACGCAGTTGTCGCATCGGCAATACTTATTATGAACAGCTATTTAAAGGCAAAAAAGCTGTCAAAGCCTGTTGTGTCTGCTATTACATACGGTACAGACATTATATTGCAAAATAGACCGCAGCGAAAAACCCGTGTGCTCGGAAGCAATATAAAAATCATGTCTGACACACGACCTGAACCGCCTGATCACGAAAAGCTGATAAAATATCATACACCAGAATGGGAGCGGAAAGCACACCTTCGTCATCTCAAGAATGGACATGTGGTAGAGATACCGGCAGGAAAATGTTATCGAAAATGTGTTGATATGTCGAACGTGACATCTTTGCTACCACAGCAAGGGGTTGACTACATTGTAAATCCTGCCGATAATGAAAGGACATAACCAATGACCAAAACACCCAGCCACAAACAGAAAAAAGAAGAAGCTCTTTTCCGCATGATAAAATGGGGATTAAGTTCTGATGTTATTCAGCAATTTGCTGATAACAACACAGTTCTCTGCTCTCTGACCTCTAGCAAACACGAACGTTTGCCAGAAAAAACAGCCGCACTGATATCTGAACTGGAGAAAACGCATCACATACTCGTCTATCATGTTATCCATGACCAAATAGTCATGAGTCCTAAAGAAACATTTAAGGTAGACTGTTTGCTGTACGTCAGTGACTATATTGACGAATGGGTAAACGACCGACACGATATTGGGAAAAAGCAGCAGTGCGTCTATGTCCACAATCATACTGCACCCGATTGCTCTGAGTTCGGATATATTGGTGTGTATGTGAACCCCGACGGAATAATGGTAAGAATTTGGTAAATCATTTTCTTGCCGAATAGGAGAAATAAAATGAACAAGATGCACAAACTTGCGTTTTCAATCATTCTTATAGCGGTTATGCTGCTTGCTGGTTGTGGAAATAAAGAAACAACAAGCATATCTAATAATGAAACAATCGAAATGTCTGATGAACAAATAACAGCGTTGACAGAGACAAAATACTATGGCACATACAAGCAATTTACGCTATGGAATATCGAAACCAACGAGGAAGTATTCAACATCATCGGTCGTCTTTGCGTTTCTCATGATATAATCAACGACGAACTTATCGTTACAACCAAGATAGGAAACAATGAGTACAGAAAGGATAGAATACAGGACACAGATAAGATGTTTTACACACTACGAGATGTCCCTAATGATTTCTCTGAACCCTATCATTATGAATACAACACGCGAAAGGACAGCGAATGAACAGAATATCCAAAGACGAATACTATCTGAGCATAGCAGATGATGTGCTCAAACGCAGCACGTGTCTGCGCCGCAATTATGGCGTCGTTATTGTAAAAAATGACGAAATCATTGCTACCGGCTATAACGGCGCGGCAAGAGGCGAACCTAACTGCTGCGACACAGGAACATGTGCTAGACAGGCGCTCGGTGTACCCAGTGGTGAAAGATACGAACTCTGCGTGGCTATCCATGCAGAGGACAATGCTATCACATCTGCCGGTCGGTCCAGATGTCAGGGGGCAACTCTTTACATTGTTGGCAGAGAGGCAGACGGCGCATATGCTAGTCCACAGCCCTGTATGATGTGCAGAAGAAAGATAATCAACGCTGGTATCACCAAAGTTATTGGCATGGTAAACGGCGTTCCTCAGGAACTCACTCTGTAAAAAGAAAGGAATACTTCATATGATACTTATCGACATGAACAATCAGGTCACAGTTTCTCCCAAATATGACCAGATATATAATTTCCTTTACAATTGTATATCGGAAAACAGTGACCCTATCGAAAATACCACGTTCCAGAATATAGTGTCATGGCTTCCGTCCATAAAAATGATACAGGTTTATGACAGTTATATAAATCTCTTCATCATGCAGTCGAACGGCATTGTTGCAACCATGATGTACTGGACAGGGTTTTCTGATAAGTTCAGAAAACAGATGATCATCTGGAACGACAATTCCACGGAACAGCAGATTCCCGATGACAAGTCGTGTGTTCCTGAGCTGAGCAGTCTTATAACCATAAGTACTGCACATATCAAACAGTCAACACGACAGTTTCTTAACAATGAATGCGACGCTGAAAGAGCAAAAACAGGTTTGCCCGTGTACGAAAAGAAAACGATAGGCAAACAGCATGGCTGGTTCATCTATATCAACGACATACTCACTATTACCCGTAACATGCTTCCTGATGATTTGATCGAATGTATCGACTTCGCAAACGATTATCATGCGTCGATCCTTTGCCTTGACTCAAATGGTCCTGTCATGCCACAGCTGATAGACTACGATAAAGTCAGACTTTCAGACAATACGGCACTTATCAAAGCTGTCATGCAGAAAGGAACCGCCGCAATAGAAGATTTCATCGGACACAAACTGTCAGGACAGGAATCTCCCCGCCGCATAGAATATCAGCTTAAGTTTGCACTCATAAGAATGTCAGATGACGCTGTTCAGATCTATCGTGACAAGTATTTCAAGTAATATAGAAAAACGATCGGAGGAACTTACTTTATGAAACACAGGAGGCTCTAATGGAAATCAAATGGATAAGTGAAAGCACCCCTGCTATGAAAAAAGTCATTTGTGCAGTGTTTCCGATGTTATGGGACAGAAACATCAAGTCCTCAATTTACAGCGTCGGACATGATCAGAGCATCATCAAAGACTTCAACATGGCAGTATATGGCAGTTACATCTTTTTTCTCATAAACAAGGGTTTGATTTATGATACTGAGAACCCTGAGAAAATCAGTCCATATGATACTCTGGTCGATCTTTCAGAAGAAGGTGCAAATGCAGCTAAAACATTAAGCGGCGACTTGCGTGTTGACAGAGACGCACAGGTCAATGCAATATGCAGTGAAATTGAAACAGCAGACGATGACGAAACGTGGTATGGCATCGATATATGCCTGTTTGCTGAGGATTTTGAACAGTTGTGTAATCGCAATAACGAACCGGTTCTTTTATCAATGCTGCTGTATAACAAGCTCTTATCGCAGAAAAAGAATGTATTCCTCTACAGCACCTACGATGTTCCCAACGAAATTGCTGACGCTTGGACAGAGATGTACACGACTGCTTTCGATCAGAAGAACATACCCATCATTTTCAACAGAAAAGGCGCTGCGATACACACGAAACAGAGCCTTTTGAACCTGATATCCAACAACGGAGGTTTAGCATGAAAGTTTACTTAGCATCGCCGTTTTTCAACAACGAAGAGATTCGCAACGTTGCTACGGCGGAAGAAATACTGCGCCGCAAGGGTCTCGACGTTTATTCGCCAAGAGAGCATGAAGACCGCGCGGAAGCCGGCACCAGAGAATGGTCCGAAAATATCTTTGCAATGGACGTGACCGCAATAAAGGAAGCTGATATTGTTGTCATGCTCTACTACGGCAATTACTCCGATTCCGGAACAGCATGGGAATGTGGCTATGCATTCGGCTTGAACAAGCCTTGCATCGTCGTACACATAGATGAAGACTCCAATCTTATGATACACGAAGGCAGTCATGCCAATATCATCGGATTAAACGGCTTGACTCAGTACGACTTCAACACACTCCCTAAGCACGTTTACAACGGCAAGATGTTCTAAGATTGATTCATACCAATAATCGGAGCTATGGCTCCGATTATTGGTAAATTTTTTCTTCAAAATTTTACTGGCGTAAGCCGCCAGTCGGTATAATTGTCAAACACAACAAAAAATTCTCTTGAAAGGAGCCCAAATGACTGAACAGCTCAATTTCACTTACACCGATATTGGTGCTATGCTCCGAATATTGGTAAGTATTCGATTCGAAATGCGTCATGAAAAGCGAGATGTCGTTGTATTCCATGAATGCTTCGATCGTAAACATGACAGCTGCTTTGAAGACGCCGCTGCTAAGCTCTTCCCTAACGGCTGTACGCTCGGTGAAAAAGAAATCGACAAGATAACAGATTACATCTACGATTTCATGCAGCATAACAATGACTGTAAATCTGGATACGTGAAATATGACAAGTCTCACGATAAATCGTGGGTGTATTTTCGACCTGATAATAAACTGGTCCATGCTAACCACGGCGAACATGCCGGTATGATCAGCGATATTTGTATGGACTACTTCCGTGATTTCGACCAAATAAACGCCGATTATCTGAAGAAATTCATTCGCGATAATTTCGAAATACGGTCTGACTGCAGTACTATCGAAAAAATCAGCGAAGACGCTCCGTTCATTGCTGAGTTGATCGAACTGAGATAAGTATGACCATGCTCACATTCGGCTGGCAGGTGTTAGACACCTGCCGGTTTTTTTCTAAAACGTTCATCTCTGTCTAAACAATATATGAAAATACTCATAAATGAGCATTTTCTCTTGACTAAACTGCTGTTTTATGTTATAATATTTATGCAATCATAGGCTGTTTTGGCACAGAAAGGAGCCAAAAATCAGCATGAAAAAAATAACAAAGCGACAGTTCATCACTTGTATTGAAGAAAAAATGATAGAAAGAGCAAGTGCTCTTATGATATCTGATTCTGAGACCGACAAACAGTCGCTGACAGCACAAGACGTTTATGACATTTTTATGGAAACACTCACCTGTGAAATTCTGAAAGGCAATAACGTTAGTTTAGCCTGTTTCGGAACCTTTATGCTCAAAACACATAAAGGTCATATAGCAGGCTTCACTAAAGAAAGAATAGGTGAATATGTTTCTCTGAAATTCGCTCCGTCTAACGTTTTCAAGCGTATTCTTAATGACCCCAACGAGGATTATCTGAAGATGGTATCTGAAAACGATGACTCAGACGACATCGACTGACAACTTTGACATGACAACATAAGGAGCAAATGTGAAAAAGACATCAAATATATGCAAAATCATGGCTGCTGTAATCACAGCAAGCTGTCTTACTGCATGTAACGCAACGACATCGAAAACGATACCCGCTGTAAACGAGGCAACTATATCCGAAGCAGCAAATACTCTCGGTGTTTCAACAGAGGATCTAGAAATGTATTTCGAAAACCTCGACACGACATTTGATGATTATATTGAAACGCTGAACAACAACAATACGACCCTTGAAACCCTCAAGGAGAATATTGAAAAGAACTATGATTGTACGTTCAAGAACTACATTGATACTGTTATCACTGTGAATAACAAGACGATTCCTGATGACAGCTTCTCTGTGTTCAAGTCCAAGTACAGCGTGTTCGACGCATATATTCCGACAGCTGAAATCAAAGACAATACTCTCGTCAATTACAATGTTAGCTTTGTCATCGCAGACGAAGCTGACGACACCATGGCATTCGACATCATGCAGACATACAGCGGCGATTTTCGCCGGTATCTCGACTATATGAACAGTACATACGGCTGTAAATCTGTTGAGTTTACCAATATGTCCATCTTTGGTGGACACGGGACGACTCGTCCTGACGAAGATAATCCCTGTATGGATCGACTGTTCGTGTATGACGATAAAACAAACGAAATACTTGAACAGATAACTGTATCTGTATTGACAATGCATTTCGACAACATTGATAAGAACATAACACTGGCTCTCTCAAACGAACTTGGTCTTCTGTTCAAGACAACAGGCGCTGATAGCGAAAAGAAGATGCTCAAACTCAGCAATCTTGAGTTCCAGGTTCGTAAGGCGAGTCATGCTTAAATAATGGAAAGGAAAGTAATATAATGAAAAGATTAACTGCGGCTGCTCTTGCAGCTATCATGGCAACTGTCGCTCTGACAGGCTGCGGCGCTTCTCAGACTCCAAGTCTTATCGATTCTGAAATCTCAGACCAGAACACTTCCAATTCTGTAACAGAGTCTGTTGCCACAACTGCGTCTACAGTCGATACGACATCCTCTGAACCTGTTGAGTCCGACGCTTCTTCTGCAACAGATACGGCTTCTGTTGCCACAACAGAAAGCGATCCTGAGACCAACTCTGACTCCCCTGCCCCATCTGCACAGACAGATAAGCCTGCTCTGACCACTGTCGCTACACTTACAAAGCTCGCTGAGCCTGAGACCAAGCCTGTTGAACAGTGGCCCGAACTGCCTGACAACTACACGTTCTTCCACGAAGTCGGCGCTAAGATAAGAAACGCGGACAGCTTCGAAATTCATGAAACAATGACTGGAATTGCAGACGGATCGATGTATGAGTCTGCTCCAATACGGCTGAGCGATGTTGCACAAGGTAAATTTGAGCATGAATACATTCTCGCTGTATCCGGCAACAACGTGTACGTTAACTCAACATTTACAGATATCGGCGCTGGTACCGACACAGATATCTATGAGGGATACAAAACGATAAACGGAGACAAAATCGAAACGATATATCGCAAGGATAACAAGTGGATAAGCGATTCATCTGAACAAACTGATTCAACAATGACAAATGCAGTTCTTGATTCCTATGGTTTGCTCAGATTTTTAGCGTCTGACTATGTTTTCGGCGATGACGGCGCATACGGATGGACAGATAATGACCTGCATGCTTGTGAACTTGTTCGTCAGGAAAATGGCGATATAGTTATCACACTTCCTGATTACACTAAAGCCTTATGTAATTTGTTTGATAATGAAATATGTGTCAATGCTACAGGGTTGATGCAAAATCCCAACAAAAATGAAGCACTCAGTATGGACTACGGCGATCATGAAAAATTACCGATTCAATATACATCCGATCTGACCTACACTTTTGATAAAGACTATAATATCAAGTCTATATCGTTTACTTGGTTTACTTCGAGCAACCGCACTGACACAACTAAGCATTCACACATCAACGTTCTCCTCGAATTCAGCAACTTCAACAATCTCGCTCCGATCACCGTTCCCGATTATGAAATCGTAGAACCTGAAGCAACAACCGAGAGCTGATGAACGCAACAATCCCCTGCGCCGAAAGACGCAGGGGATATTTTTTTTATTAAATTAGAACATAATTCGACGAACTAATATGCAACTGATTGTTGTCATCTGCGATAACCTCAATGTTATGTATAATTGTATCAGGCATTTTACTTTTCAGTTGGTCAAAATGTCCACTATCTGCTGTTGCAAAAGCATGGATATTCAAATCGTATATTTTTCCCGCAAGCTCGATTTGTCCATTCAGCACGTTCTTTGCATTAGATAATTCCTTGTATTTATCCATCTTAACTAAACGTGCTTTCAGCATTACACCGATTTTATCAGCATTTTTTTCTGATAGTTCGGCTTCTTTTGCTTGTATAGCCTTTTTTAATCGCTCAGCACTATATAAGCCAATCAAAACACCAATTGTGATTTCATCTGACACGGCGTCAGCTGCTGAAATACAACTCTTCGCAAACTGAATATTTTCTGCCAATTGTTGAGCAAAATGGTTTATGACCTCTATTCCATGAAGCGTTTCCTTGATATCATAAAAAAATAAATCGACTGTGGACGAATTTTGGTCAATCAACATCATAGAAAGGTCTGTTGCTTTGTGACTTGGATCATAACGACATTCATGACCCACTATGACACCATGCCGGTCTGCTGTTCGTATTTTTATATTCACATCTTGCTGAAAGCAATTTGTATGCTCTTTAATGCAACATTCACCGTCTATATCTGCCTCTGGATGGTGAATGAACTTAACAGAATGATTAGGCATTAGAATATATTTTTTCCCTAATTCACCTAACTGACTATTAGAAATAGGGTATCTTATATTATTCATTTAATGCCTCCATTATAGCCTCAGCGTCATTGTACAGTTTCATTGTCGATTGATCAAATTGTTCAAACTGAAGTCCATACGGCGGTGCAAGCCTGTCATCAATTTGTTTAACAACAGTACCATCTGCTGTTCCTTCAAATTGATAAACATTGATTTTAGGAAATACCAACAAATCCTCATTGCTATATCCGAGCTTATTGAGCAGCTCATTTCTCTTTTCACCAGTTATTTTAGATAATAATAGTGTATTATTGATTGCAAAAGCCATCGAATCACTGTGTGTACTGATCAAAAGATTTTTGCCGGAATTAACGATCCTATTGAACAAGCAAGATAATTTTCGCTGTAAAGACGGGTGTATGCTGTTTTCAACCTCATCGCACATGATGTTGGTATAATCGTATTCACCGGAAAAAATCTGAACAAACGGCATTACCTCTGTCAACATAGATGATGTCAGATGAATAGGCGTACGTATATTGGTTTCACTTTCAATAAAAAAGATATTCGCTATGCTATTGAACTCAAAAGAGCCGTGCGTCAACTCGTTTTCGATATAGTCAATTATCGCTTGATTCTGATTTTTAGAATTTTCATTCAACTTATATTTTACTAAGAACCTGAGATAATTCGTAACAGGTAAAGAAAGAGACGCTGTAGACATTTCAGCTGATATGTTGTTCGATGCCAATGTATCATTAGCCAAACGATCAAAATAATAAGGAGCCAATAATAGCAAACCTGCTCGCGCCGCAGGAAGATAGATCAGGTTTTTCCTGTTAACATATCCAAGATTAAGAATAACTTGATAGATAAAGCACCATATCACCAATTTGATACTTTCATTGCTTATTATATCAGCATTTAACAGCAGACTAGAGACCACATTTTTATCAGAATCATAAAAAGTAATATCTTTGGGCGATTTTGCATCGGACAACTGATTAGATTTTGAATTACTGATTTTAATTTTATATTCACCAATCGGACAGCAAAGTTCGCAAGATACTCTTCCGATTTCAATATCCTGCTGAAAAGTTTTCCTGATTATGTCTTTGATATTTTGCTCCAGCCATATATTCATACAATGCTGAATTTTCTCATAAAAATCAGTATCTGCATTTATACTAATATCATTATTACTCAAAGAGTTCAAATTATTAAAAGTATCAGCTGCAACATCACTCCACGAACTCTCACCTGAAGCAAAGGCATCAAGAATACCGTATATAAGCTGCATAAGCATAGTTTTGCCACTATTATTATGTCCAACGAACAGAGTATAACCGCTTATATTAACATGAGCAGATTTGATTTTGGCAAAATCCTCCACGTGAAGAATCACGCCTATTCGAGAAAAATGAATCATATCGTCAAACCTTGAGTAATTGCTCATTGTCATACACTCCTCTCAGCACTATTGTATGAAATATACTATATTATATCATATTTCAAAATGTCTGTCAATCTGTTTCCAATCAAAAAGTTAGTCCTTGACCAAAGCAAAGAACCAGCAGGACGTGTCCTGCTGGTTTAGACGTAGGTTGCAGACGAACCTAAACTGCAATATCTGCGGTCTTAACCTTAGCACTGTCACGTTTAAGCATTATTCTATAAACTAAAGTTCGTGTACCGTAATCTGCTACATAGATAATACCCAGAACAGGGATACTAACACCAAAACATTGAACTAATACCCAAAGAATAGGTACTCTCCAAATAGCGGTTAACATACTAGTCAAAAGCAATGACGCTCTAACGCTACTTAAACGTATTGCTGCTGCCGATATATCATATAAGGGATATACAAGAAAAGGTAAGCTGTATATCCCTGCTGCAACTAAAGTATCTATAATTTCCACCTTACCATGTGTTGTAATCACTAGTACCCCTTCGAGAAGCAAAGGTAGGAATAAGGCAGGAATAAATACCCTCTTAAGCACTTTAAGTGATTGACTGTACAAGTTATCTCTATGCTCCCGCAATTCAATTAAACCATAATTTAATGTCGCCTCACGGAAACATTCACCCAAGTCAGTAATACCCAAAGCAACTGCATGCACAGCATAAGCAACTGTACCTAGTGTTGAAGCCATGCTAGTCATGAAGATTGTAGCACCCCGTGTAATCATCTGCGATATGCAGTCCTCTTTACCCGTATAAAAGCAATGACGAATTGTCTTGAAGTCAACTTTATCATCTGTTTTAAGTATATCACTCTTAGGTAAGAGTACAACCAAGTATAAGAGCCAGCTAATTTCGGTTGCTAGTCTAAGCCCAAAGGCACCTGTATCAGTAACGACAGCAAGCCAATCACCGATAAGCATCGGTATATAGGTGAGAAAACTACCCACTATAGCCAAGACGGTTTTATTATTGTAATTGCAATAGTTCATCAAGAATCTACAAGTGCCCTGTATAGGAGTACAAAAGCCAAATAAAATGATTGCTTCAGCTAGGGCTTCCCGTTGCTTCGCTGTCAGGTCGAAAAGCAACGTGAGCGGTTTTGCACACAGTATAAGGATAATACCCACAAGAACACTCATTAGGAGTGTGCAAACTAAGCAATTCTTTGGTCTTGACTGTAAAGCCTGATAAGCATATGTGCCTAAATTCATCGGTCTGAGGCAGAAATATTGAATGATCAGGAATGTGTTTATAACTATGATAACGTCAAGGCTAATATTATTAGCAAAAGCATTATCTATAGCACAAAACACTATATCTTGAACTGCCGATAGGCAGAATAACCAGTATTGCTTCATGTATTAACCTCCATTATTATGGAACTAGTTTTCAAAAATTTGTGTTTCCTAATTAACCAAACATTCATGATACCCCATATAAAATCAGCAGCAAAGTAGCTAATCGGAATACAGAAAGCATCAGCACCCAACTCAAGAGAAATCCACTGCACCAGCAACTGCATTATGCAAAGCCCAAACAATCTTGTCAACATAACTGGTCTTACAACACCGAATATGTACAGTATCCGCATAGCTGGCAAGCCAACATAATAAACTGAAGCACTTAACATTCGCACTGCAAGTAGTACAAGTGCAAATGTAAGGTCAGAAACTGGAGTTATAAAGCCAAGATAAATCCAACCTAAGAGCATAGTCACAGGTATATGCCAAAGTAAAATCACCATATAGCAATGCTTGAACTTCTGAAACTCATCGGCAATACCAGCTTGGTTCTTTGCACCATATTCTCGACCAATTGTTATTTCAGCTTGCTGAGTAGTCATGTATATGACGTCAACAATGTTATTATAAAGGTTATTTACAAGCTCACTGATAACCATAATACTCGAATCGAGGTAAGTTAAACACATATTAATAGCAAAGTTGTTTATCAACATATTGAATATGCACTCTGGAACATAAGAAAGGCTTAGCTTAAGCAACTCTGGGGCATACTTCATATCAGGCTTACCCAACTTAGGCTTAAATACGATAAGTAATAAGATAAATTCACTCGTCTCTGCGATTGTAGTACCCAATCCGATACCAGCTACACCCATAATAGGAGCTAACAGCAAACTCACGGGTACATTAATGAGATTTATCAATCTAAGCCTTGTAACAGCACCAGTCTTACCCCGTGCTTCTTGTTGTCTAATAAGTGGATTTGCAAAAGCATAAATGAAGTACCCAACTGTGCGATACTGAAGATATGAATAAGCCAAATCAATTTGTGTATCAGTCATGGAGAACCAACCTAAAATGTTTGTTCCAAACACTAGAACGACAGTACCCACAACTATAGCGACAGCAACAGAAAATATAAGCGATAATGATGCTACGCTCCGCTCACCAGCATCATCTTTAGCACCATAGAGCCTAGACGCAATAACTCTCAAAGACCTTGCAAATATTTTATGTAAGCTAAACATCAAACTATGTACAGAACAAGCTACAGATACAGCTATTACAGCATCCCCTGAAATCATATTAGCACATGATATATCAACTAAAGAGCACACAACAAATATCAAATCATGCAACATAAGCCAAAACATTGCTATATATGTACTTCTGTATTTACTTAAAGTAATTTGCCTCATAATATAACCCTTAGTCCTCCTCAACTATTGTGAATAACCCACTTTTTTCACCCTGCAAATATTTCTTCTTATGTAGAATTGTTAAGCTGACTATCATACAAGGCAAATCACAGAAGAAATAACATATAGGCAGGCTGAATGCACCTGCACCGCATAAAAGTGAAATATAGAGGGCAACCAGTTTAGGTATGGTCAATCCGAACATCTTAACAAGCATTGCTGGCTTTATATTGCCAAAGATGTACAGTACTCGTCTGGCAGGAAGTTCAGTATAATAAGCAATTTCACATGCTACTCTGGCGAAAAGCAATATGAGAGCAAAGGTCATATCTGTTACGTGTGTGATGGACAGATATGCCCAACCTAGCAGCATTGTAACTGGTATATGTATCAGGAGTAATCGTATGTAACAGTGTCTGAAAACCTTGAACTCATCTGCAATACCCTGAGCGTTGCCAGCACCATATTCTCGACCAACCGTCAACTCTGCATGCTGGGTTGTGGCATACATAATGCTAAGAACACCGTCATAGAGCTTGTTTACTAGCTGACTGATTACCAGAACCTCTGTACTCAAGTAAATTAAACACAGATTAGAAACAACAGTATTCGTTATCGGGCTTATTAAACTCTCTGGAAGATACGAAGCACCAATCTTTGCAACTTCCACAAAGTTCCTTGCCTTTGGTTTAGCAAACTTAGGCTTAAATACCGCAAGTATAAGCACAAGCTCAACCAGCTCGGTAAGAGCCGAAGCTAGACCAACACCAACTACCCCAAGTGGCTGCAACAAGGCAATACTAAGCACGATATTAAGCACATTACAAGAGCGTAACCTCGTCACCTTAGCTATTTGACCCTGCGCCTCAAGGCTACGCACAATAGGACTAGTAACAGAAAATATTATATAGCCGGATAAACGTGCCAATATATAGCTATTTGCAAGTTCAACTTGCTCCGCTGTTAAAGCAAATAGCCCAAGTACCCATCTTCCTAGTATCAGGTATGCAACTGTAATCGTGATAGTAATGCTAAGAGTGATTATTACAGTGGCTGACAAGCTAGATGCGATTTCTTTCCTGTCATTTGCACCATATAAACGGGAAGCAATAACTCTAAGTCCCTTAGCAAACACATTATGTGCATTGTAAATTAAATTATAGATGACAAGTGCAAAGGTGACAGCAATAATTGCATCAGCTGAAATGCTATTTACACAAGCCATATCCACCCAATTTAATGACTCAAGTATGATACCCTGCAATATCAGCCAGAGCATTCCCGCATAAGCCTCTTTATATTTAGCTGATAATGCAGAATTCATAAACAAAACCCCATTTCATTTTCATATAAGCTAATTAGTATCTTGTTTTATCTTCACCAAACTATCGTTCTTCCTTCAAAATCGTAAAGAACAGATTATCCTTACAGTCCTCCTATAGCGTCATATATCGCTTCATTCTTTTTGCAGAGACCAACCGGTTTGTTATAACTCTTGCACAGCATATCGACACTGAAATTGCTGTTCATCTTTTCAATCTCGATGAACTGTCTCAGAATCTCAAGATAAACATCCTTGTCGTTGATGATTTTACCGTAACAATTACTTCTCCACTGCGATCTTGCAACCCAGCCGCTGTATACGTCATTCAGCTCCGATACAATGGAATCTACGACGTAGTTTATACCTAATTTCACAAAATCAGGCTCGTCAGAAGACGGGTATTTGCATATAAGCACGTGAAGCAATAAATGCTCAAGATAATCGCAGTATACAATATTTTCACGCTTCTGCCAGTCGAAAGGATAACGCATCGCTATCACTTTCATAGACAGTATCGCTGTTGTTGTATCCTCTTTCTTATGATGTGCAATAAGACCGTCTTTCGTCCTTTGACATTTAGAATTGATATTGAACGATTTCGTCATATAATCGGCTAATCCGATGCCGTATTTAGCCTGAAGATGATCGCAATACTGTTCGTATGTAAAATCTTTGACCTGCTGATACTCTGCCATTTGCATGATAATAAACCTCTCTTTCGTCTTAACGAATTTTCAAAACGCTCGTCAACTGCTCTCGAATCGCTGTCGCTATCTCATATGCCAGATTGACCGGAACAGCGTTGCCTATCATTTTGTATGCGTCATTCAGGTGCGTATAAACGAATCGAAAATTATCAGGAAAACCCTGTATTCTCGCTGCTTCCCTGACTGTCAGCCGCCGGTACAAGCTCTCTGAACCCTTGATAAATCCAAAAGTGTCATTCCCGACTTTCACCATTTTAGGCGCTTGTGGGTGAAGCTGACACTGTCGGCCTGACGCCTGAATCGTAAACGCCTGTTCGTCCCAGCCTTTGACCCGATTACGGCTCATAAATATCGGCGAGAATCCGCCGGTATAATACTCGTTACTATTTATCGCCACTGAATTGTGCCTGTTTTTGTCCCCCGCAAGAACAGCCGTGTCTTTCAGATCCCAGATAACGTCGCGAAGAGTCAGCTTGTCTTTATCATCCGCTGTCGAGCCGCGAGGAAAATCAAACGCCACACCCAAATCTTTTCTGAAACCGATATAGAAAACGCGCTTGCGCTCCTGAGCAACGCCGTAATCCTTTGCGTTGACCAGCGTTATGGTCACATTGTAGCCGCATTCTTCGAACATTGCCACAATATTCTTTACAGCATCTGAATGCCTATCAGCAAGCATCCCGCTGACATTTTCTGCTAGAAAGAACTTGGGTTTTTTGTCACGCAGTATGCGGATATAATCGTAGAAAAGCTGTCCGCGCTTATCGTTAATACCTCTGAGCGAACCTGCCTCTGACCATGACTGACACGGCGGTCCGCCGATTATTCCGTCGATCTCGTCAGGAAAATCAGACTCTTTTATGCTGCGAATATCACCTTTTATGAGTCGTGTATTAGGGTGATTTGCCAGATATGTTGCCCATATTGTTTTATCATACTCATTAGCAGCAGCGATATCAAACCCGGCTTTTTCAAAACCCAGATCCAACCCGCCGCAGCCGCTGAACAAGCTTATTACAGTCATGATGTCTCTCCAAAGTTGTCAGTCAATGATGTCAAATAATAGAACCAATATTAGACTCCATACTTTCGTACGGAATACCTGCGAATGTCTTTAAGATAGCTTCAAAAATAATTTTAGCACCCATGGGTGGAACAGCCATACCGATTTGTTTACGGACGCTGTCTTTCGAACCTACAAAATAATAAACATCAGGAAACGTCTGCAAACGAGCACGCTCTCTGTTTGTAAGCGCCCGATTTTCGCTCCAATGATACATATGAGTACCGCCGCCCCCGCTTGCTATTACAGTATAAGCAGGTTTATCTGGGTCAAGACGCTTGTATATCTGACTTATCGTCGCTCCCTTTACTTTCAAACGCAAATGATCAGGCATATCAGCTGTGAAAACGTTTTGTCCTGGTTTGATATAGCCAAGCCTTTCCACAACTATCGGCGACTGCCGCGTCAATTCGTTGTTCAATGCGTCCACTGCTATTGGCGGGTTCTCTATTGCCTGCTTGCATGTTATTGTGTCAAATCCCTCGTTTGACGGAATTTTGAACTCATAATTGAGATCGTCCCGTATCCCGACAATGATTATCCTATGACGTGCCTGCGGCACGCCGTAGGTTTCAAACTTGTACAAATTAGGATACAGACGGTATCCAGCTTTTCTCATAGCCGTAAGAACAGTCTGAAATGCGTTTCCATCGTTAGCACTGCTCAATCCACTTACATTTTCAGCAAGAAACCACAACGGTTTGTGTGTTTCTAACACACGTATACCGTATGAATATAACGGACCAAAAGTTCCGTTCATACCCTTCTGCTCGCCTATTGAGCTAAAATCGTTGCAAGGAAATCCAAACGCAAAAGCATTTATCGGAGCGAGAACCGATGAATCAAACTGCCTCACATCGGCACAATATACCGAATCAGGATTATCGGGGCAAATATTTCGTCTGTACGTTTCACAGGTATTTTTATCATAATCATTAGCCCATGCGTGTGATATTTTGAAATCAGAGTCGCCAATATCAGCATGAGTCGCCGCATATGCAAGTCCGCCCGGACCGCAGAAAAGTTCACCGAGATTAAAAATCATATTATGTCAGTCTCCAAAGATGTCAGTCAAAGATGTCGAAAGCTAAATTACAATCGTCATTTTAGCGATATAATATATTCGAAAATGCACATTTATGTGTAGTTTCTATATAACAATTATAACATATCATCTTGATGTTGTCAAGCTGCGACGCTGTTATAATACTATTTTTAGCAAAAAAATAGTCCCTGTTTTTTAATAAAACAGGGACTATGATCAACCGTGCGACATTAATACAAGCAATATAATAACAAGCGTCGAACCCGCTGCGAACAGAAACCCGCAGCATATCGATATCACAAGCACCATCTTATCGAGCTCTTTGAGATCGTACGCTCGTTTTTTGCTATCATCGTCTATCTTAACGACAAGTTTGTCAAATAATTTCTCATCAGATATTGTACTCACTTCCTCTGAAAATCACGACTTATCTGTATCAAGAACTTTATCGGCAATATTATCGAAATTATCTCCGACATCTGACGGGAAATTGCCGTATATCAGGCTGTCAAAGCTGCGACTGCCATTTATAGCGGCTATAGCGACCCTATCGTCAAACACAGACGGCGTCAATGCGGCTTTCTTTTTCAAATCGACAGCCTTTTTCCTGACTATCTCCCGATTCCGCATCTCTTTTGCGTACTTACGCGTTTTACCGTTCTGTGCATCTTGTTCGCGCTCCTGTCGTTCTTTCTTTTTGCGACTGCTGTTTTTCTTCTTACCACGCCGCCTTTTCATGACGCTCTTGCTGCGGCTGAAATCAGCAACCAGCTTAACGCCGTCCTGTGTGGCGATGATTTCCGTTTCTTCGTTCCGATTCGAACCTGCCTGCTCTTGCTTAACGGCTTGCAACTCTGTCACAGTTACAGGCTGGTCAAGCGTCATGCGAAAATCGTCTTGTAAATTGAGTTCTCTCTGGGGTCTTACTTCGATTTCGTTAGCCATAACAATGATACCTCTTCATGTAATGATTTTAACTAGCTTGGAAAGCAGCTAACGCGCTTCCCAAGCAAAGTCAAAACCGAAGTGATAACTCTGTGACTTAGTTATCTTTACGCCTTCTAAACAGAGCTATAGCAGCCGCAATAACAGCGCTGATGCCAGACGCGGCTACCGGCATTGTATCTACACCGGTATAAGGATTATCTGAATCTGTACCCCAGGTATTAGGATCGGTGTCTGATGCAACTTCCTCAATAAGACCGCAATCTTCACAAATATGATCGTAAACTGGATGAGGATTACCAGACTTAATTGTCCAACTTGCAAAGCGATGCATATGTCCATCGTCAGGGGTATGCTCATAATCACCGGCGGCAATGCCGACCTGTTTTACAACACCGTTGTCAGGAATATTGTCAGAATTAAAACCGTCGGAATCAGAAGCATCGTCGCGCTTACCATCATCGGAATCAGATGTATCCTTGAAATCACCGGGCTCAAAAGTGTCATTTGTTTCACCAGCAGGCTTATCTTCACCAGATTCGTCAGTATCTAGATCTGTAGACTCCTCTGTACCCGGCTTATCATCATCAGATTCATCTTCACCAGGCTCATTAGTGTCTGGAACGGTAGGTTCCTCTGTAACAGGCTTATCTTCACCCGGTTCGTCAGTAACAGGTCCGTCAGGCTCGTCAGTACCCGGCTTATCGGGATTTACAGGGTCAATCGGATCATCTGTAGGATCAGGCTTATAAGGAGTTACTGGATCAACTGGATCTGTAGGATCTGGCTTATCAGGAATTACCGGATCAACTGGATCAACAGTAGGTCTGATAGGACGTGATGGACGAATATAACCGCCAGAGCCACCACCAGTAAGCTTCGGAATCACCTCTGTGCGAATTTCCTCACCGCACAACGTGCAGTACCAAGCCTTTATACCTGTTTCGGTTCTTGTAGCAGCCTTGACAATCACGGGCTCACCCTCAATATGAGCTGTCTTAGCCTGAACAGTGCCCTTTGTTACGACAGTCTTGCAGTCATCACAGATGATATCACCCGTATAACCCTCAGACTGACAAGTAGCGGCTACTTTACCCTCAGTATGTGTCTTGGTATGCTTGCACTCGGTTTTAAGCGCAGGTATAACCTCGCCATACTTAAGAGTTACGCCGCAAGTATCACAGATAAGATCACCTGTGTAACCAGACTCGTCCCACGTAGCATCAATCTTGCCTCTGAGATGCGTAGCACCGTTGTGAGCACACTCATCAACAACAACTGCTAAAGTGAAGTCGAAATCCTTGTAAGTATCGCTCGTGATAGTAAATACCAAGTCAGCAGAGCTCTGAGCAACGCCTGTCTTTATCTTGAAAGAAACAGTATTATCTTTAATAATGACGATACTGTCAATGATACTGTTTGGATCGGATATCGTCTTGATAGCAGCTGTGTAGTCCTTAATGTGAATGGACTTGCTAATATCATAGACCACGTCAGCACCGGATTTAACAGAAATGCTGTCCTTAGTATTGATAACAGGATTGATAGGATTATCGGGGTTATCGGGATTTACATCACGCTTATCAACATGAATCGTAGACGCGAGACCTACTGTTTCATAGTTTACGGTATCATCAGGAACAAACGTGATATTATACGGCGTGGTATCACTATCTGCCATAGTCGGCTTCATCTTAGGATCGACCCATGAAAACTTACCGGGAAGTATACTGGTATCCGAGCAGATGATCTCAGAATCACTGAGACTCTGACCAATCTTAATTGCAGGAATAACCAAACTATCCGTTATATCATTCGGCAACTGCGGTATAGCCTTGTGGACCGTTATCTTCAGTTTCAGACGCACCATGTTGTAATTGTCTGTATCGTTAGGAACAAACAGAGCTTCATACTCAGAACGCTGACTGTCTGCAACGGTCGGTTTGATGGTGCTGTCCACCCATGTAACACGACCTGGAATGGACGAATCGTTGTAGATCGGTGAATCACCGAGCGTCTGACCGTAAACTATCCAGCTTGATCTGATAGCAAGCCAGTCCTGTTCAGTGAGCTGCGGGTCGGACTTGTTTACTACTACATGAACACTGCCGACATCAACAGGTTCATAGTTTACAAGATCGGACGGTATGAATGTGACTGTAAAGTTATTTTCGCCATTAACAGTGGGAATCTCATCACCCGATTTCCATACATACTTACCTGCCGCAGGAGTTGCTCCGGACAAATACGATTCAGAGAGCTTCTGACCATAGTCCAGAGGACTTGCAGATATGCCGCTGAGAATATCAGAAGAAATAACAGGTACAGCCTTGTTTACCTTAACGGTAACTGTCATCATCACATCTGCATAGTTCGAATCATCAGGCTTAAAGATGATATCATATGGAGTAGCCCCGCTGTCAGATACTGTAGGTTTGGTATCTGGATTGACCCACTCGTAATGACCGTTCATCACAACGTCACCAGTAAGCATAGAGTCAGCGAGAGTCTGCCCGTATGTGATATCGGACGCAGCAATAGTTGATCTTATCTCGCTGCTGATATCCGGTGCAATTTTGTGAATTGTAACCGGAACAGATATCGTTGCCGTCGTGAAGTTCACCATATCGTCTGGAGTAAAGACAACATCATATTCCCTGTCTCCTGCGTCGGGTGTGATGCCAGCATCAGCCCAAGCAAAAGAACCAGTGATATCAGCGCCGTTAAGGGTAGGTAGACAAGTTGTCAGAACCGAATCTGCTAAAGAATCACCATAAGCAATATCCGACGCAGTTATCATATCAGATGTGAAGTAAGGAACTGCTCTATCGACAGCTATCTTTATAGTTGTTGACGCAGTATTGTAATTGTCAGCGTCATGAGGCATGAATATGAGAACATATTCGGTCAGATTGCTGTCTGATACAGTAGGTGTAAGATCGGCATTCTGCCATTCCCAGTGTCCCGCAAGCGGCACATCACCTGAGATAACAGAATCACCAAGGGTCTCACCGTACGAGATAGTAGACGCTTTAAGCGTAGCCTGAACCGATGATGAAATGACAGGCGTCGCTTTCATAACCTCAAGAGTTGCTGTAATGCCAGAAACCGTGGTGTAGTTGACGCTATCATCAGGAACGAATGTGATCTCAAACGGCGTTGTACCACTGTCTGAAACAGACGGTTTAATGCTGGAATCCGACCACTCATAATGACCGGGAATCGGAACATCACCTGTGAGTATAGAATCTGCCAAAGACTGCTCATATACGATACCAGATGCAGCAATAGACCCCCTCATAGCGTCAGTCACAGTCGGAGTGAGCGGATTTATCTTGATTCTGATAGTGCAGGCTGCGGTTGTATAGTTGACAATATCGTCGGGTACGAACACAACGCTATAATCAGTATTGTTGCTGTCAGATACAGAAGGTGCAATAGACGAATCAGACCACTCATAATGTCCAGGAACCGGAGTGTCACCGGAAAGGACAGATGCAGCAAGCGTCTGCCTGTAAGTTATATCACTGCCAATTATCGTTGACTTGATATCGTCAGTAATGACAGGTGTTGCTTTATTGACGGTGAGCTTGCACTTAAGACCAGTAACAACATTATAGTTGTCCAGATCGTCAGGAACAAATGTTACTTCGTATTCAGTTGCATTGCTGTTGCTTACGCTGGGTGTTATGGACGTATCCACCCATACATAACGACCATCTACAGGCATTGTACCTGTCAGCACGGAATCAGCAAGGGGCTGTCCATAAGTGATAGCACTTGCGTGAATAGATACCTGCATATCGCCTGTTATATTAGGAGTAGCCTTGTTGACTGTAAGTGTGCAGGCAAGACCCTCAACTACATTGTAATTGATCGTATCAGTAGGTACGAACTTGACGGCATAAGATGTTCTGTCGCTGTCCCCTACGTCAGGTGCCTCAGATGGATTCTGCCATACGTAACGACCGTCAACAGGAGTTGTACCGTCAAGCGTAGAATCCGCAAGAGTATCGCCATATGTGATTGCAGACGCATGAATCGAAGACTTCATGGAATCCGTAACAACGGGTGTTGCCTTTGTGACAGTTATTTTAACCTTGGTGTTCACGCGATTGTAGTTCACATCATCGCTTGGTATGAACACAACGTCATATTCTGTCGAATTGCTGTCAGAAACCGACGGCTTAGTGTTTGGACTCGCCCACTCATAACGACCTGCTACAGGAGTGCTGCCGCTGATAGTAGAGTCAGCAAGAGTCTGCCCGTATGTAATGCCAGTTCCTGTAAGGGTTATACCCGCCATGCTGGGTGTTGCAGGTTGACAGTAATGACACAAGTAAGACCTGTAGTTTCTTTGTAATCAGCCGCATTATCGGGAATGAACTTGACGGCGTATGCAGTTCCACTCTGAGAAACACTGGGTGTGAAAGACTTATCTACCCACTCAAAATGACCGGCAACGGGCAGAGCAGATGATGCCGATATAACAGATGAACTCAGAGGCTGCAAATATGTTATAGGTGTAGCCGAGAGCGCTACTGAAGAAGGATTTGTAATAGCCGCCGCCTGGTTTACAATAACTGTTCTGGTCGTAGAGAACGTCTCATAACTCGAATCATCAGGTATGAACTGGAGCTGATAATTAGTCGAACCGCTGTCAGAAACATGAGGCTGCGTGGTTGCACCGTTGACCCATGAGAAATGCCCGGAAACGGTCTTGCCCTTATAAACAGCCGTACCCTGCACAGCCGCATTGTTAAGAGTCTGACCATATGTGAGAGCACCAATGCTTGTGATATTGACAGTAAGCGGCGCCTTGTTGACCGTAACGCTCGTTGTGCCTTTCTTAACAGCATAGTTCGAATTTGACGGTGTGAACGTCCATGCCGCAGTATAGGAACCTGCAGACGCAGGCTTTGCAGAGGGAGAATCCCATGTGATCGTACCTGCAACAGATGACGATTTTGTCAGCATAGACGTACTGAGAGTATCGCCATATGTAATGGCTGATGCTGATACAGTGAAATCATAATCTGATTTTGCAACAGTTGTGACAGCACATGTACCAGTGGCAGGATTGATATTAGCGTCACTCGGTGTGAATTTAACACCGTAAGACGCTGTGCCGACGTTCGGTGCTATTGACGAATCAGACCAGCTCCATGTACCAGCAACAGTCTTAGAGCCTACTTTTGCGGTACCCGAAACAGTAATTTTGCTCAAAGTCTGCAAATACGCCAGATTCTTGGATGCTTTTATATTAGAAAGCGACGGTGTTGCTTTCCCAACAGTCAGAGTCATCGAAGTAGTGCTCTCATTGTAAGCTGACGTAGCCGCTGTCTTAGCAGTGATAGTCGTAGTACCAGCAGATTTGATTGAGATAGTACCATTGGTTGCAATCGTCGCAACGTTGGTGTTAGACGAAGAGTATGTGACAGCACCATCAGAATCGGTAGTAAAGCCAGCACTGAAATCAGCGTCGAGATATGTCTTGTTGACGGAAGTTGAGGAGAATTTGGATGTAGGGTCTGAAACCCATTTGCAGCCGTTCTCTATATATGTGACTATATCACCTAAACATAAACCCACAGATGTATCTGTGTATGTTACAGAGATTGGCACACCTGCTTGCAGAGTTTTGTAGTATTGCGCATTTACAGAACCTGTTTGAAAGTGTCCGGGAGGAGGAATAAGACTGCGTATAATAGGAGCACAGTCATTACTTTTATTTTCCATAATGGCTACGTGGTTTGCTATATCTTCTGCTGACGGGGTGTATGTTAAGGTGTAAGACACAGAGGGAGTAGCGGAGCCAGCATTACTTTTGGTCACAGCATAATAGTTATATACAGGTGTTGTATGTCTACCATCAGCAGAAGAAGTATCGCCCCATGTTATACTACCGTCACGTAGTGATGATAATGCTGAGTTGACATCGTTTTTGCGTATAGTAATTTCGCCTGTTATTCTTGGATCAACAGCTATGATATTATTAGTAAAATAACCACTAACGGTTCCATTAGGCGTACTAGTCGAAAACGTTCCATTATACAGTCTGATTGTATTACACATTACAGCGTCTTTCGAACTATCTAGTTCTACACCAAATACTTTCGTAGCTATGTCAGTTCGACTAGATGACGCATCGAGAGCACCTGCTGTCACTGATAATTCGGCAAACGGTATCTGCGCTAATGTCATTGACGCAGCAAGTGTCATGCTGGTCATCATTTTTCTTATCTTCATGTAAACATGTTCCTTTCTTTTGCTTTTTTATAGATTGATAGGCATTTACCGGCTGAACTCCTGCCCGTTATCAAGCTGCTTTGTCTCCGGTGCAGGCGGTAATTTGTCAAAACGGCTCGCCTTGGGTGCTGATACGTTGCCAAAATTGATATCGCCCTGCATATTAGTAATCTGCGCGCCGGTTCCTCTTGCATTGTTGACCTCGCCTACACCGACAGTGATCTTAGACCCTGCCGCATTAACAGCAACGCCGTTTCCTGTGCCGCCTGTCGAGCCGGAAGCGTCGATGGTCTCAGGCACGTTCTTGTCTTCTTCGACCTCTGTGAGTTCTCTCTGGGATCTTACTTCGATTTCGTTAGCCATAACAATAATACCTCTTTCTATAAAAATTACTTCGACAGCTCGCTGTCGTTAGTTACCTGTACATTCTTGCTGCCAGCCAGCTCATTGATAGCTGCGTCATAGCGTGACGTGCTTTTCTTACAGCCTGTGGCGTTGTCAAGTGCCGTTCCAATATCGCCGAAAACCTTATGCCCCGGAACAAAAATGTCCTTAAGTGTCTTTCCGACTTTGTCCTTTACGTCATCAGACTTAGCCTGTTTGAGCTTAGCCTCCGCCGCAACAGCTTCTGCTGTCATGACTTTGCCGCCATCTTTGACCTCAATTTTATCGCCAATATGTCCGATGTTGGAATTTTCGATATTAGCACCCTTAAGCACCGTATGATCAGCCTCACCGACGCCTATCGTAAAGCTCTTAAGCTTATTCTCAGGCTGTGCTTCGACTGTCTTGATCTCATCGCTCATAATCCATATCTCCTTTCTGCTGGTATTTAACGTTGTCATTCAACGCTGCTGCTTTCTCATAGCGCTCCTGCGCCTGCTGACGGAGCTTATCACGTTCATCCTTAATTCTGCTCAGCTCTTCCTGCTGTTTATTGAACTGCTGAGCATTGCGAACCGTATTAACAGCTCCAATCGGTGAGCCCAGTCCAACAGCAGTGAAACTGCTCCAAACAAAACCGGCAGCTTTCTTCTTACGCTCTTTCAGAGTAAGAACCTCAGCCTCGTTCAACTTAGTAAGCTGTTCCTGTTCGTCAACATTCAAGCATAACGCGTCAAATTTCTTGATGCGCTCTTCCATGACGCTAACACGTGACTGTGCCATCGATACCACCACCTTTCTCACGAACCAAAGCCCTCGTTCTGAGCTTCGCTCTGATTTTCAAACCTGCCAGCCGAAGATATCTCCGGCAAACTCTGGAATCTACTAGAAACAGGTGTTGCATCATGATCATTCTGATTTTCTTCTTCAGATTCGACTTCTGCGACAGATTCGTCCTGTTCTTCAGACTCCTCGTCTTCGTCGGTTTCATCTGCGTCCTCTTTTTCATCAGACTCAACTTCAACAATTTCGTTGACTTCGTCATGAACTGTCTGAGCCATATCCGGTTCCTTGCTTTCCAAAGCCAGTGTGGTTGCAGTCTGAATTTCAGAAGCCTTTTCTTCAGTATCAACGGCATTGACATCCAAAATAGCCGGTTTATTTGCATATGCCGACTGAACGTGTTCACGTATCTTATCGATCATGCTGACTGCATTAGCTGCATTTATGACAGCCGACGCTTTCTCCCAAATGCTTTTCTTAGAATCAGCAGACGGCTCAACAACCGGCTCCAGCTTTTCGGGCTTATTTTCGTCAAGCATAATCGGCTGTATTTTAGACGATATATTCTGTTCGACCGAACTCTGAGCCGCAGACAATTTAGCCTTGAGAGCCTCGTTCTCTGCTCTGAGAGCTTCCATCTGTTCGTTCTGAGCCTTGAACTGTTCTTCCAGAGCTGTCAGCCTTTCACTAAGAGCGTCGCCATCGTTCATTTCATCAGCTTTAGCTGTGCATTCCTGCGCCATATTTTCGGAAAGCTCATTTTCAGATAACAACGCTGCATCGACAACAGCCTTGTCGTGAACATCGTTTCTGTCATTGATATCGTAATAATCATCAACAGAATAGTTCTTGACAAAAGAGTTTCCCTCGGTGCGTTCGTCCCACGGAACAGGAACTGATAGACTAGCAAACGGCTGTTTGCCGCCATGTTCGATTGCCCACCTCTTGGTGCTATCCAGATTATATCTGGCAAATTCGTATTTGAATTTAGCCGCGTCATCTGGACAATCTGCTGCGGCAAACGTCTTCGCATTGCGCTCAAGATTACGATACGAATCACTGGCGACAACACGCTTTATATCTGCCTCAGTTTCGCAGCCAGAAAAATAACGGTCAAGTTTGTCCTGATAATCGCTTAAAATGGACTCAATGCTCTGAGGTTCACGCGTTTCAAAAGACCAAGCGTCAAGCGTCTCATGTTCACCGTTTTTATTTACTGCCGCACTGACAAAGCCTGCGGACTGCTCAAACAATGTCCGTCCTTTGACCTGAATCGGCTTACCGTCTTCGTTGACAACAGGCTTTGCATCTGCAAGACGAATAGAACCGTTAGCCATGCCGTCATAAATATCGGTAATCGATTCATCGACCTGCATCTGATTCATGAGCTTTTCTGTGAACTTTGTAGATAACTCATTCCTCTCTACGCCATCGAACATAGCCATCTTTGTGAGATTCTCTATCGACTTCTTGTGCGATTCACGCAGTGCGTCGATATCGGCTCCCGGTCTGCGGCAGTCATTGTAATACTTTTTATCAAAAGCTATACGCATCATTGCGGCAGAGTCGGCGGTCAACGGTATTCTGCCGTTATTTGCAGCCTTAGTCACCCTGTCTGACAATTTCTGCAGACTGGGGTGCTTCTGTACCTGTTTCTCAAAAAACAGCTGGAACTTACTGGCTATTTTAGCGCCAACGCCGAGCTTCTGGCTGTGCTTATTACCAGCTATAGCAGTTGTCTCATCACCAAGCCGCCTTGCCAGTTCATCTTCTGATACGAAATCAACATACTTTTCAGCAACGCCAAGTTTACCAAGAACATACCGAGTATTGATATCAGACATCTTCGAATCTTCAATATCAAGCTCAGCATAATCAACATACGCTTTTTCGTACTTTGACAGCTCTTTATTGAACGATTTAACGTTCTTTTTGGCAACCTTTGCTGACTCACCATCGAAATACGATGTTCTCAGCCGCCCATCAGCACCATACATGGTGTTGACTTTTAACTGTTTCTTAGCCATGTCACCCTGCTTTCTCAAATATCAGGACCATCTGCTTCCGCAGTCTGCTCCGAACCGATAGCACCGTCATACGACTGCCCCTTGAAATTCGTAAGATTTCCCCAAAGAGCTTTTCCAAAGTTGCCTTTGGCACCTTTCTTTTCAGCTTCTCTGGAATAGTCCTGTGCGGCTGCAACGTCTGTACCGACTTCCTGAACCATAGAACCCAGCTTAGAGCCGATTACAGCAAGACCTACGCCGCCGACGACCTTTCCAACTGTTCCGAATTTTTCGCCCAGCTTCCAACCACCTAAAGCGCCGCCTATTGCACCGCCAATATTGAGAATGGTTGAATAACTACCGGCTGATTCGCGGAAATTGACCTCGTTGGCCTTTCTTCCATCACACTTCTCGGCTAATTCAGTCGTCTGTGCACCTATAGCTTTACCTGCGTCAACAAAAAAGCCGCCAACATTCTTGACTGTTCCACCGATAAAATTGCCTATACCCTCGCCAAGACCCATAATATGTCACCTCATTTTATACGTCTATGATATCTTCATCTGTGGCTGTAACAGACGGTGTATTCGTCTGACCGCCGAAATTGAGAAGATTTGTGCTAACAGACTTGAATCTATCCCACAAATTACCCTCGGATTTTCCGTCCAACACCTGCTGATCGATGTACTGATTGCCGCGCTGAACATCGGTGGTAATCTCAGGAATAACTTTATAAGCAACAACACCGCCTATTAAAGCACCCAACCCTGTTGCAAGCGGGTTGTCGATACCGGTAGATTTATTCTTACCGATAGCTTTACCGAGGAAACCACCTGCGATAGCTCCCCCGATACCAGACGCTAACTTGACGATCTTATTATCGCCAATATCAGACCCATATTTCTCCGCAAACGTCGTAGTCGCAGGGATTGAACTCTGTGTAATTGTTGTTTCTGCCATATCAATCACCTCATTCGTCATACTGTGCTGACATCTCGCTGCTGTTGCCAGATACCTGACCGAGTTCACTTGCACGGTCAAAACGACTTGTGTTCACCGTCTTGTCCTTTGCATTCGGATTGAATGCGTCATACTGATCGAGGTATACGTTACCCTCTGGCTGATTCTTAATATACGGATCGACCATCTTCGGGTTTGAGATATACGGACTGATCTTCGCAGGATTCTGAACAAACACGTTATCCTTTGACTCCTGCTCGCTCACAGTTTTGTCAATAGGCTTTTCAGCCGCTTTCTCTTCTGGTTTTGTATCTTCACTCAAAGACCTGCGAGAAATGTTTTTCCCTGTAGATTCAGACCCCTCAGGCAAAGTTGACTCATGCTCGCCCCTAGTCAGGGTATCATCGTTTGATATCTCTGTTTCATCAGTTAATTCACGCCTTGATGATTTTGTCGTGGACTTAGTCGGTGGAACAGCCGTTCGTTTCTCGCTGGAAACTTCCACCACTTCTTCAGCTTCGTTTTTCTCAGAAACAGACTCGACCTTTTCGGAAACAGACTCTGGCTGAGTTACTGCGGTCTGTGCCTGATACACAGCCATTTTTTCATTTACAATAGCCTGAACCTGAGTATAATCGTAGCCCTCTGCTTCGAGCATTTCGATGCGTTCCTGTCCTACGCTGTAATCACCGCGAATGACGACGTCAGCCATTTTGCTGTTAACATCGTTGATATGAGCCTGTTTATCAGCTTCGCATTTTGCCTGATAATCAGCGTCGGACATGCCGTCTGGTTTTGGTTCAGGTATGAACGCATAAGGATCGGGCTTTTTATCAGCGTCTGGCAAATCGGCTTTTGGCGTCTCAGCGTCTAAAATCGTAGTTTCAGAAGAAACTGACTTGTCATCTTCCGATTCTTTATCCAGACCCAGCTCTTTTTTCCATGAGTTTACAGTTGCTTTCTTTGCTGCATACGCTTCTGCGTCAACCTGACTATTGATACGAGGCGATGTACTCTCAAAATCAGCTATGATATCTTTCTTGTACTGATCAATAACGGGCTTTCTGGCTGCGTGGTCTTTCGCTTCATCAGCGCTATTGATACCCTCGCTTTCATAACACTTAATCAGCCACTCTTTATCGTTGCTATTGAGCTCCATGTCACAGTCCTGCTTAAACTGAACATATCTGTTCTTGTTTGCACGGAACTCATTATCGCCGATCATATTTGTTGAATAGCCTGTTTTTTCGAAATCATCGATAAACTCCATCTTTTCTATGCGAGACATCTCGGAATCTATCTTAGTCTCATATGCTTTCGCCGTTGAATAAGGTGTTTCTTTAGATGACAGAGCCGCATTAGATGCTCCAACTTCGTTCCTGCCGAATATATCTTCGATTACTGACTGCGAACTGTTATCTTTCTCAAGCGAATTACGCAATTCAGTAATAAATTCCTGTCGTGACGCAAGCTCGTCACCTGTAAGCTCCTTGGATTCATACTTGTTAAAATACTCAACCTGAAGCTTAGCAAGATTTACAGAGTTTCTCTCTACGGCATCACTGTCTCCGTCTCTGAACCCACACGTAAGATATGACTTCGTAGTGGCTATTTCGGACTCCATATATGCACGGTCGCTTATAGCAGATTCATCATCGTAGATTTTAGTCCACTTTTCTTTTTCAGCAAGCAAACCGTCTTTCTTAGACTGAAGCATTTCGCGCTCAGCGTCATTGCGAGCATTCTCAATATAGTAATCTATACCGTAACTCTTGACGTTGCCTTTGTCGTCAACAACATTTTCCAGATGATAGCTGTCCTTCCAGCCGTTGTTGATACGATCGAGATTGCCTTCTGCTTTCTGAACATTATATCCATGGTACAATCCTCTTTCAGACGCTGACCCTTCGATATTGATATACAGACCGTCTGAATCTTCTTCGTAAGAAGTATATTTAGGATTTCCATCAGCGTCTCTTACTCTATCAGAACTGGTTTCATCGAACATATCATAGTTCGTGTTCCCGTAATTCTCGAATAAAGTTTTATAGTAATCATCTGTTGCTTTCTGGGAATCGCCCATTGTGGACGCAGAATCGAGCTTAGCCATATACTCGGCTTTCACTGCGTCAGCGCCATTCTCATTAGCCATAACATATGCTTCGATTTCTGATAAATAAGTCGAAGCGAGATTCGAATAAGCCATCAGCCGTCACTCTCCTCTCACTGATAACGCGCTCTCTTGCGGGACACATAGATATCATCGTCCTTTTCCGGTGCTTTGATGTTCTCCGTCAGCTTTTCTGCGCTGTCAAACCGACGAGGATCTCTGGTTCCGACACCGGTTTCTTTCTTGACGTCATTCTTGACGTTCTGCACAGCGTCGTTAGCGTCTTTCTGAATCTTCTGTGCGCCTGCCGTCAGTTCGTCATCGATATCATTGACAGCCATATCTCCTGCCTGTTTAGCACCCTCAACTGCGCTCTCGCCTGTCCTGCGAACATCACGCGTCAATGCGTCGATTCCTGTGGCATTAGCGTCTTTCTTTGCGTGTTCATACGCCTCATAAACTTCCTGTCTTTCTTTTTCTTTCATAAAATCATACCTCTCTCAATCTCACTTATCAAGACTCAGATAATCCGCTAAATCACCTGAAAGCCCGCTTTTGTCATCAGCAACAGTCTTCGTCAGCTCATTAGCCTTTGCCAGACGTTCTGATTGCTTTACGCTTGCTTTATACGCATTATACCGCAGCTTTGTCGCATTCAGATCATTCATTGCTCTCATTGCGTCTTCATCCTGTCGGTCAACAGCTTTTATGACATTTGCCACCTGGCTTTTGTTCTGCTCAACGTTTTTATCATAATTGGAATAATACTCACAAATATCTTTGTCAGATTTTGTCAGCATCATTCCAGCTTCGCTCAGAGCCTGGGTTCCCTTCTGAATGACGCTGGTTGGTACGCCAAGATGATGCAGACGCTGAATCGGAATAGCACTTTTCGGCTGAATACCATATTTGGCGTCGTCCTCAACCGTTTCCTGTGTTCTTTTGAGAACCTCTTTCTTCTCATCGATCAGCTGTTCATACATCTTTTTCTCATCAGAAACGCTCATTTTGTTTTCATCCGCCATATTCATCGCCTCATTTCGTCAGTTCGAAATCGTCGTTCTTGCTGTAGTACGTTTTCTTTCCGATGTTCCTGTCAAACTTCTGCGTTTGGGTCGATATCGGTTCAACTTTTGCCGGTTCAGGCTGATAAACAGCCTGTTTATTATCACGTTCCGATTGCTTATCACGATCAGCAAAATCGTAATTCACACGAATAGCTCGTTCTCCGGTTCTGAATTTTTTCTTTTCAGAATCTTTTTCAACCGAACGCTGTTTAATTGACGCATAATCTGCGTCTCTGGAAAAATCTATCATTAACAAAACCCTTTGCAAAAAGAAAAGCGTGAGTGTAACATGTACACTCACGCTCATTCGCCAACAAATACGATATCAAAATCAAATTCTGTCAGCTATTCCATTGTTGAATGTCACAGATGTCACTATCAAGATGTCAGTCAAAGTTGTCGTACGGTCATACCCATGTGAAACATGGGTATGATTGTCTACAATTATTATACAACAAAACCAGAATAAAGTCAATATAAAATGCTAAAAACGGATTAAAATATTCACATTTATCTGGCTTTTTGTACTCACTCACCATAGTCGTTATCGCCGTGCTGGTTATCCCCACCGCTCTTGACCTTGGGTAAAGCAGACGCCGAATAGTCCTTTGCGGGAGCCTGTTTCTGAGTCTTTCCAGACGATTTCGCGGTCTGAACAGCCTGTTCAGACTGATGTTCAGCGGCATACGCAGCCTCAATCTCAGCCTTAATACGAGTACACGTGATACGCTCACGGAACTGATCGGGATTTGCCTGTACGAAAGCGACCCTTTCATCAGCAGGCAAATTCCTCACCCTGTTGTTCTGCTCTACCAGACGGTCATCGCATTCTCTTTCAAGAACGTCTGTGAAAACAGGCTTCTTTCCGTCAGTCATACGTGCCTCTACGTATTTACCCGCAACTGATTTTGCTACATTTTCGAACTCTTCGTTCGAAAGTTTGTCAAAGGCAACGCTACGACGGGCTTTCATGTACATATCAGCCATTGCAAATGCCTCAGGATCAGCAGACGTACCATTCGACTTAGATCTGCTTATGCTCTGCTGTTTTGCTTCGTTATACGCCTGCGCTTCAGCCTCAGTAAACTGCGGTGTTTTGCTCTTGTCAAGCGTATACTGGTGGCATTTCTCAGCAACAGATTTGTATACATTCATTTTTTCGTCATAGCTCATTGCTGTGAACGATTTGTCATCATTAGCCGCAACTACTGACGGCTGAGGGACTTTCGCCTTAATATCAGCCTCGTTTTCACGAACAGCCGACATATGGATATCTTCGCCGTCATGTGACTGAATGTATCTGTCAACCATATCCACAGACGGTGTTTCTACACCGTTTTTGAACTGGGTGTCTTTTGCGGACAAAGATTTATAAACAGGCGAATAGCTAGGGTCAGTGTCTGCCTTGGCTTTTTCAGCCAGATTATCTCTGATTGTCTTAGGTGCCATGACGCCGCATATTGTACCTGAGAATAATTCAGCAGGTTTACCGCCGTTCTTACTCTTGTCAGCATATGCACAAAGAGTATTGAAATTACCCTCATAAGCCATACGGGTAAGAGGCTGCTCAGTCGGCAGGATTTCTTTGGTCTTACTGTCGAAACCCTTGACATACCGTTTGCCGTTTTCCTCAACAGTCATGATGTTAGCCATCGTATCAACATACTTAGGATTCGGGTCAGGTACATTCATACCAGCTTTATCAGTATAAAATTCATGGAACATCTGTTTCCATTTTTCGGGATCAGCAGGCATACTGTTGCCCTCTTTGTCCGTTTTAACGCCCCATGACGGCTCTCCGTTCTGGTCAACACACTTCTCTATCTCATAGCCAGCCCACAGCGCAGGTGCCACGTTCTGAGTCATGTCAATTTTATGAGTGATTTCGCTGCCCGAATTATGCTTGAGCTGCATTACAGACTGTGTAACGGGGTGCGTCAGCGCCGTGGCAGAAGCAGAGGCGGACATTTCGTTTTCATCTGACGGACTGTTAAGAGCCATCATCTCAGCATGCTGAGAGAACTTACCGGCAACACCGGTAAGATAAGCCTTTGCATGAGTTGCTGCCAAACTTGCCTTACGATCATCATCGCTTACATACGGTGTGCCCAGATCCTCAAAGTCATTGACGTTATAATTTTCATCAATGGTAAACTTCGCACCGAAATAAGGTGCATAACCATTTACAATCTTCTTCGCACTACCCTTTGCACCGGATTTTATCATCGGCATAAGAGACTTGATATGCTCTTCAGGAGACGCATAGCTTATAACGTCCTGACCAAATGCTGCATTCTGCGCGTCATGCATCGCTTCATTGAACATCTCAAATGCTTTCTGATTAGCTGAACCTTTGCCTACGCTCCTGTCGCCATTTGCATAAGCCTCGTTTGCAATATCTCTTGCTTTCTCCATTCGGGAAGCAACATCGCCGCCGTTCAAGCCGTCATAGTATTTACCTGCGGCAACGTCCAAACCATCCTGAAAATACATATCGTGCTTATCATCACCGCTGATGCATTCACGATTGAGAATCTGAGACGGAAAACTGAGTTTTTCCCTGGCGTCCTTGATACCAGCTTTAGTCTGAGGTTCATACAAACCAACAGAGTCACCGTCGAAATCGCCCTCAAAAGACGCAGCGGACGAAGGGTTCATGGCTATGCCTATCTGATTGTTAAGAGGATTCCTCTCATCATATCCCGGCATACCAGGTCTGTTTTCGATAATACGAGGTCTGAAATTACGTATGCCGCCGCCAGAAAGCAAAGGGTCACGCCATACAATAATGGGATCAGTAGACACATTAGGATCGTCCACATTAACGCCGATAGACTGAGCTGTAGTTGCTGTCAGCGAAATTTCGTCCAGATCGAGAGAACCGTCAGGCGAAATGACAGCAGTTGCTGTACCATGAAGCTGTTTGCGCATCACCTCGTCTTTGAAGATATTATGCTTACCCTCAAAATAACGCTCGGTGATATTGCCGGCCATAGCTTTGTAAGCTCTCTGAGCAACAGACTCTGCTTCAAGCATAGTCTTTTCGGATCCAGACCTCTCAGCCTCAACGTATTTCCCTGCGGCGTCGAATATCTGCTTATAATAAGACGTATATTCGTGCATAACAAGTTTGTTATCCACGGTCTCACGACCGCTTCTGTACTTGCCTGCCAGAATAGGAAGCATATACTCCCCTGTTCCCTTGCCATTTTCGTCCAACTTTTCAGGGGTCAAGTCGCCGGAAGCCATCTCGATCGGGAACGGAAGTTTCATGAAACCGCCGTCCTCGCTCATAGTTTTATAAAACGCCTCGTTAAACGATTTGTTATGCAGCTCGTTTGTTCCGTCGCTTTTTACATACCGGCACTGTGCTGCGATATCCCTTACAGAATATTCATTGCGCTGTTCATATATCGGCTCACCGTCTTCAGACCTGCCGGTCATATGGGGCGCATAACCTCTGTGAATTTCGCCGGTTTCTGACAGGTCAAGACCCGTTACCAGCATCATTTCGCGAGTCTTTATAGTCGGTTCATTGTTGAACTTGTAAATCTCGTCAATAAGGTTATTAGCACCGAGCTCTGCCAGACCCCAAACCAACTGACCTGATGCCTTACGACCGCCGTCACCGTCATGCTCATAGATATGTGTCTTTTCATCGACAGGCATATCCGTGATAATCCAGTTGCAATAACCGATACCACCGTCGATATGTCTTCCCTCGATATTCAGCTCAGTCGGCATTCCAGCCGCTTTCGCCTTACTCTGGCTCTCTATCATTTCACGAGCCGTACCGCCGTTGAAACGTGATGGAGCAGTATATGGAGCACCGATGACATCAAGAGATGGGTTATCCTTGAACACGTTGATAACGCGTTTCTGCAAATCCTTTGTATTGTTGCGGTTGTTGATATCCTTACACTGCTGCTCGGTCATACCCTCGGCAATGGGATCAGGGTCAAAGTAGCTCATATCAGCGTTTCTGTCCGCTACAAACGAAATGACACCTTTGTTACCGGAATGGTCGCAGATTTTATCACCGATATTAAGAGGGCGCATGTTTCCGTCTTTTCCGCGTATCATATTCGCCTCAGCAAATTCTTTGGATACGACAAATGCGTCGTCCTGCGTGTAGCCGCCGAGAGCCATATGCGCCGTACCGACGCCTATCTTGTCGATTTTCTCACCAGCAAGATTCACATCACGTCCACGAGCAGTTGAACTCTGATTCATAGCGTTCATCATGCTCATGATGCTTCTGTCAGGCGGATTGAAACGAGAAAACCTGAAATCTTCGTGCTCAACAAGAGGACAATCGGTCGCTTTGCCTCTTGTTATGCTGCCGTCAGCGTTGACAACGGCGTCGCTGGTCAGGTAACGAACAACACCCTGGTTAGTACCGGTACCCGTATTTATCGGGTCAAAGATGCCTTTCGATGTATCAGCGTCCATAACAGCCATATTTGCACGAACGTTATCTGTATACAGATTGTATCCGCGCTTCGCCATCTGACTTCTTTCAGCATTGACTTTGGCAAGAATGCTGGTACCGTCTTTGTAGCAATTATCAAAACGAACCCTTCTAAGAGAAGTTTCGTTGATAGCTTTTATCATACCAACGTCTTTGCCTTCCTGAGTCATCTGATTTTCAAAATCAAGACTCAGCTTGTCGCCGTAGATGCGATGATAAACGTTATTTAACCCAGCCGTATTGTCGTAATTATCGTTAGCAATGATATCGTGCCTGAGAGTGCTGCGAATAGCATGAGTCATTTCCTGCTCATAGCCTCTCAAACGAGTTCTCTCTTCATATGTACGAGAATCCTGTGGACCTGTGGGCGGAATAACGTAAGCCGTATATCCCGGTGCTATATAATAATTCTCGTCAGAATTGAACTTAGTCTCAATGAGACCCTTCTTCAAATTCGGAGAACCATCGTCATTGAATTCCTTCGTATCAGGCTCGAACACCTGACCAATATTTCCCACAACTTTGCCTACATTCTTTTCAGCATTGATGGTCAAGCCAACCTGACGATTACCCTCATAATGAATGACGCCGTTTTCATCAACAGCTATCGACTCGACCCGAACACCTGTTTCGGACAATCCGGAACGAACAGCTTCGCCAATATTCTGCCAAAACGGAGAAAGCTTATCGTAGTCCTTGCCGTTCGGGTCAATATTGCGGGGATAAGTCTGTTTACCGTTGGAATCATACACAGGGTCGGCATTGAAAGAAACCATTCTTTCTTTGAAACCCCTGCTTGCAAAATCATCGCCCTCCAGATAATACGGAGCGTTTTCTTTCTGTACGATTTTGAGCGCGGACACGAGATTGTTTTCATTCGTAAACAAGCCTTTAGTCGAATCCATATAAGACGCTACATTGATAGGATTGATTGAGCGCAGACTTTTATTGCCGAACAATGCGTCAATATCTTTGTCAAGATCCATATTCTGAGCATTCAGAGCGTCTGCCTTAGCCGCGTCATCCGAATACTGTTCTGTATTGCTGTATATGTCAAGACGTCCCTGATAAAAACTCTTCTGCATGTCAGCAACGGTCTTGTTATCAGAAAACTCAGGAACACCCTCGAACTCACCTGCCGCTTTCAGCTGAGCCAATTTATCAACAGCGTCTTTCTTGAACAAACTTTTGAAATTCTCGACAGCCTTTGCACGGCTGTCTTCGATATATGCCTCAGCTTTTTCAAAAGCGGTCTGTCCGTCCTTATCGTCACGGAAACGAATCTTATTGCCTGAATCCTTACGAGGGGTGCAACGGATATAAATGTCGCCTGACATAGTGCCTGATCTTGAAGAATCAGGGCTAGGTATAGCCTTTTCACGAGAATAGAGAGTGGTAAATGATGGGTTGGTTGCAATGGTAGTATAAGTATGCGACTTATAACCATTCTTACCGCCGACCTGTGCTGTACCGACAGGTTCGTCAATAACAACGGACTTCACGCCCTCATTGTTGATACGGTTAACGCGCTCGCCGAGACCGTAGCGGACCAAGTCAACTGCCATTTCCGGTGTGGTATTGATAGGTACGCCGCTGTTACCCTGAGAGTTTGTTCCTCTCGAATAATAATACGACACGCCTTTGTCATACACGCGACCGATGTGCTGATTATTTTCGTCTCTGTCGAGCAGACGGATTTCACAGTTTGAATCTGCGATCTTTGCTTTCATCTGTCCGCTTTCGCGGTCAGCTTCGATAGAGAAATCGTAGCCATTGTCGCGCAGATATGACAAAATCGCCGCACTCTTTTCGATCATCTGTTTGCGAGCGTCTGGGCGATTTTCATCAATCTTTTTGCTGTCGCTTATATCGAACTCAGGCGCACCAGAGCCCACATGCTCTATAAGCGAATCGGTGTAATCTTTACTGGGGATATACTGCTTCAGTATATCCAATCCTGAACGCACCTCAAAATCCTTGCGGCGTGCGTCGTTGAGCAGTTTTGCTTTTGCCATGATGTCTGTTCCCTTCTGTCAAAACACTGATGTCTGAAAAAACTGTCAAAAAAATAAGACGGATGTACAAGTACACCCGTCTTATTTTGACATCATTGTATATGCTAACATCAAAATTTTCAAGAACGTATGTACTATTGCAAAACGCGTCCGGTACTTTGCTCCGACGAGCATTCCGTCTTCAATAATATTATAACATATAATCGATAGCCTGTCAAATGCCTTTTTGCATCTCAAAATGCAGATTTTGTCACACCGTCGCCGCAAAGGGGCATTATTATAACAAATCACTGTCACACTATTGTATAAAAATTTTTTCAAATATTTTTACAAACAGTATCCAGAATGAACTTGACATAAATTTTCTCATCATATATAATAAGTAGGAAATATTATGAAAGGATATGATATAGACTTTGCTGTATCATACAAGATAAACATGAAAAGCGAAAGGTGGCAAAGCTCAAAGTCAATTTTGTTATCTCATCAGGATTTCAGGGACGAGCTGAAAACCGAACGTCAGTGGGCAAAATCAGGGTATCTTCCGTTGTCTGAGGACTGCGGCAAGAAACTCCGACCCTCATGCTTTTCTACTGGCTCGGTTAATTCCCTTCCCCGCTATCTCCTGCCGGAGGAAGTCAGAGCAACTGGTTCTGAAGAACTGTCAGAATATTTTAAGCCAGAACGAGAACGTCGAGCTGTCAACGCAGCTAAACGACGAGAAAAACTCCAACATGAGCAAGAAATAGCAGAACAACAGCAGCAGGAATTATACCAAATCACGTCAAGCCTTATTAGAGAAACCATAAAACTAACGCACATAATTGCCGAGTCTGTTCCTCTCAATCAAGAATCCATAGGGTTAATAGTCATAGACACTGAAACAACGGGATTATCAGCGTCTTCAGATGAAATAATCCAGTTATCAATCGTCAACGAACATGGTGAAACACTTTTCAACAGCTATCTTCGTCCATTGTTTCATAAAGAATGGAAAGACGCTGAAAATATCAACGGTATATCCCCTAAAATGGTCGTTGACGCACCAACCGTCGGTGAAAAAGCTGTTGAAATACAAAAGATACTTAACAGCGCATCAGTCATTGTTGGTTATAATACAGAATTTGACCTTGATTTTCTTGAATCATCTGGTCTAATCATTCCTAAAATCGAAATAATAGATGTAATGAGAGGATTTGCACCTGTATATGGCGAATGGAACGATAAATACGGCGATTATAAATGGCAAAAGCTGACAACGTGTGCAGAATACTATGGTTACGATTGGAACAGTACAACTGCTCATAACAGTCTTGCTGATTGCCTAGCAACACTATATTGTCATAAATGTATGATAAACAAGAATTCAATCGTGTAAACAATAACATTTCCGATATAAAAACAGGTGTCTCTCTACGAAACACCTGTTTTTTCTGACAATCAGGAACCATTCATACGACGAGCCATTTCCGTTTCAAAAACCCCATTAGCAAACGTCCATGTGTCCAGATTTGCGAGGAATTTATAAAACGCGTCTGTAATAATATATGTGTTGAACTCGCTGAGATCGTTATTGCTGATATTTTCTTCCGAATATACTCTCGTATCTTCGTCCTGAGCCGCTGCGTTCATCTTTGCAATGATTGCGCTGTTATCGGCTTTGGTAATATAAAGCTGACCGTCTTTACCGTAAAGATTACTGTCAACTTCGTTGAAATGGTCTGTGTCACGGAAAATTTCTCCCATATTATTGGCAAATATTTCAGAGAAATCTCTGTCAAAAGTATGAGATTTGACGGAACCGTCGGGATTCACCAGCATAGATCTTGAGATATAACCACCCGCAAAAATCTTACGGTCTCTCTCATCTTTCTGTGCCTGACGTCTGGCTGCCTCACGTTGAACATCATCGTTATCTTCTAACTGACTGTTGTCGATCATGCCATACGAACCGATTTCGTCGATACTATCAGCATAATTGGAATCGAGCATATCATCGTCCCAGTCATCAATGCTGACCATCTCATCGCTGTCAAACTCGTCTTCGCTATCACCAACAGCCTCGGTATTCTTGCCCAAACTATCGTTGAGCATACTGTTGATAAGCGACATGATTTCGTCAGAATAAGCGTCAATGTCAAGCTTAGCTAATTCCGTATCGGTGTAGTTGTAAGCGGTCTTATATATGTCCATTGCCTCTGCCGCTTTACAAGCCTGAGCGATACGTTTATCGAGCATCTTGATGAAATCAGGCTGGTTCTGTCTGATATCAAATTCAAGAGCCGACGAAAGCGTAGGAATGGTCTGAAGCGAATAATCCTTGCCAGGCTGTGTGATAGTGTTCTTAAACAACCGCCACGACATCGGCAGGATAGTTTCGTTACGATTCCACACAGGGCTATCGCCCGCACGGAATATGATACTATTGCGCTCAGAGATAAATGCCATATCATTGTAAGAAATAACAGGCACTTCTCTCGTTGTCATTGTGTACGACGCTTTACCCTCGTTCTGCATCATCAACTTCTGCATATCACGGGTTATCGTCTTAGAATCGGTAAAGGATTTATGCGTTTTACCGGACATCTTCTCCAACGTTTCCAGCATAGCGTCATCCGTCGATTTCAGGAATACTATATTGGAAGTATTTCCCTGGACGATCTTATCGACTGACTCACCGTAAACGTCACGGAGCTGTTGCAGGGTCTGCAATATCAACGTGAATTGCTGTTCCTGTCCCAATCCGATAGAAAGCATAGTCTCGAAACCACTTATTCCGTGACCCTCAGACTGGAGATTTCCCAACTCATCCAGCATGAATCTTGTTTTATAAAGCTATATACCCTGACTTTCGTCATACTTTAACACTTATTATATAAGTGGGAATAGACTATCTGTTCACATAAAACGTGTCTATGTGCTCGGCACTTCGAACGGTAGCTCATCACCCGTCCTACTGGTCTCTCGACCATAGTCGTTACACCCTTTTTATATCTTTGATACAAACACGGCACGGTATTACCTGCTATCCATAAAACGTATGGACCGTAGGGTCTCTTAGTCAGTTGCTTCGTCCATAAAATAAAGTCATATCTCCTTGTAAGGCTTGATGACAGGTCTTATTCAACTGATACCGTTAGCTTATGAGAATAAAATCGCATAAACACCCCTGAGCAATAGGGTTCACACGAGATGCCCCATATTATCATTAAGGCTTCTGATTGCTCTTTGTCATGTACGACTGGTCGAAGTTTAAGTCAACCAGCTGTTTTATGAGTATAAGTATAAGCTTAGCATAATTCATGAGATGCGGCGGTGTCACAAGAAAGACCATTTTTGTTTTCTCTGAATACCGGCACATCGTTCTGATTATTGCTTTAGCGTTAGTACGCTTTTTCTCCGGTGATTCCTGTGTGAAATCGACCGAATCACGCTTGAATGTCGTCTTGCGCGGTATAAACAGCTTCTCGCCGGTAGACCTGCGTCTTACTCCTTTAAGCTCTGTCAATATACCGTTCTTAACGATTTTGGTTCCCAGAACAGGATCTTTTATGAAAAACCGACCATCAAGCGTTGTCTGATACGATTTTTCAAACTTAAAGAAAAACTCCTTGATAAGCATTCCTGTACTCGGATTTTTTATCTGCATGCGCAGATACGTTACATCCTTAGGGAATATGCCTTTGAAGTAATATCTAGCCCAACCCTCACGGGTCACTGAGTCTTCATGCTCAAAATCCTTACCCAAAGGTTTCTCAAAAAGCTCATCTTCGAATGCGTCCCATCTGACCTGCTGTCCAGCAAGATGATATGCCTTGATATAATCGTTATGAAAACGAACACCGAGGCGACGCGGGAACGACATGCCTGCCAGATCAACGTTCTGGCTGGGTGTTCCGGAAGTCAGAGTTGCTATTGTCGGGTCTGTAAAGAACGACATCGCTGTTATTGCAATACCATAAACAGATGCCAACATTTTCTCTGCTCCGGCCATGGATTTTAGCGCATTGTTGGCATTCGCTACCAGATTTCTCATTGAGTTCCTAGGCAGCAAATCTGTAGCAGAGAAATACAGTGTAAGCAAGTCAGTTTCAGGTTTATCTTCCCAGAGCATTGACTTGACTTTAACTTCGTTCATCATCTTGTCATACTCTTCATCTGTCGCCGCAATGAGTTTCTGAACCTCAGGATTAGGGTGCGGCGGCGCTTGATCTGCATTTTCGCCGAATGATTCAAGATACTCTTTCGCGAGTTTGGCGTTATTCTGAAACTCAACACTGGGGTTTTTGAGCTTCTTTGATGTCAGCTGTACGAACAGCTGATAGCAGTTATACAGCGTCACCTTGCCCCACATCTGGTCGAGCTTTGTCTCCAGAATTTTCGGGTCAAGGTTGATACGTTCAGCCTGCCGCCTGAGCTCCTTTTCTTCCTCAAGATAGTAGTCCATCAAACCGTAAGCAGCACGTTTGAACGCATTGTTCGCCGCGTTCGGCCATACAGGGTCATCTGCGCCGTCCACAGGGAAAAATACAGACGCAACGTTATCGACATACATCGCACATTTTGTGAAGTCGCCCTCACGAGCAGCGTCTGCTGCCATGCCTAACGGATTATATATATCCGTCTTCATAGCATTGATAAGATTGAACTGAACGATCTGGAAACCTCTGACCGTACCTCTTACATAGTTTTTAACAAGCAACTCGCCTTTCGGGTCGTTAATAACCATGTTATTCGGTCTAGTTTCGCGAGTCCACATATCAATAGTCGGTTCGATTACAGTCTGACCTTTGCCCGCGCGCGTTATTGCTAAAACCATCGTATTGACCGGCTCAGTATCCACTATATAAGCTCCTGCAGGTCGCTGCGGCTCATATGTAGGAAACGTCCACGTCTTATTTATCGCGTCAGCGACCGTTTTGTGTGTTCCCATCTGTTTCGTACGATCCTTGCCGTCAGGATTATACGGGATTTTTGTAGGATCGTATGTTTTCCGAACCTCTTTCGGAGCACCCGACGCTTCATACAAATCATCAGCGAACTTCGTATCAATCAAAGGAACTGTATCAACAACAGGTTCACCCTTGTCATCAAGAAGTATTTCACCCTTGTAATACTGAATATCACCGTCAGCGTCTTTTATATCCTTATCGGCGCGTCTGGCGAGCTTTATCTTGTTGAGACCCTTATTCGATATCATCATATGAGATATCATAGACGATACCTGAACAGGAGAATGTGCGCCTGCGTCAGGGAACCAGTCAAACTTACGCTGAACCTCTTCGGGAAGCGCTATATGCTGGTCATTTTCGTACTGATTGATATCTGACGTATCGTTCATCAGATTCTGAGCGTCCAGATTTCGTTTCAAGAGAGTTCTCAGCAAAGCATATACGATAAGTCCTGCTGCAAGAGAGCCAAATGCTTTCAAAAATGACACATTTGCAAATCCATCAGAATATGTATGCTTTTCAGGCAATGGGTCAAGATGAGCGCTTATTACGTCAGTGACGGCAACACGATCACGTCTTATCTCGCTTTGTGTTTTCTGAGGTATGAACAGCTCGCCGTTAGCAACTCTGGTTTGAACATCGTTCCAAACGTCATACTCGGCCTGAGAATAAAACATTTCAGTATAAAGGTCATAATACGGATAACCGTATTTTCCCCAAAACTGACTCAAATCACGCATGTTCATTTTCATCAGCATGGGCTCTTTATAACTGTTGAACCGTTCGCGAGGTGTGTCCCCTGCGATTTCAGGCGGTGTTTCATAAAACTGAAAATAACCGTCATCGCCTGCGTCGATCCAAAGAAGAATATTGCCAGCCATCGCAGCGTTGTATATCTGCTGCTGTTTTTCATACTCAACAAGCGTATAAAATTTTCCTGTACGCTTGTCTCGATAAGCAAATCCCAAATCAGAAGCTGTATTATCAGCAACAAGCACCATGTTAGCATACTCGACATTGCTAAGCTCTATTGGCGTTGTATAACGAACACCTGCGTCCTCTGTAGGAACAATCGGAACAATGCTGTTATCAACAGCTGTATCCTGATAGTAAACCCGCCTCTGGATAGCCCCGTTCGAAGTTGTCACGTCTACAACCTGACGTGACACAAGTCCTTGATCTATCAATGACTGAACGTATGCATCATCACGATACGGTGCAAACGAATCAAACTCAGCCTGCGTCAGCAAAGTATTGCTGTAAGCTTCTCTGCAACAGTATCCCAAATCTTCATAACGATAATCTTCATAGATACCGTATGATAAGAAGTTCAATATCTGAGCAGGTGTAAATTCGCGAGGTTCTTCCGGAGCGGGGTCCATTGGGTCACGCTCTGTATATGTTCTTGTGCCGTCAGCATTATTCTGAACAAGCAATTCAGGACACTCACCCGCATCGATTCGCCGATGAACGTCCAACCACGTTTCATACTCAGCCTGTGTATATTTAACACCGGTCTTTTTATCAGCGTATGTATACCCAAATGAGGCATAAGTATTATCGGGAACTAGCAGCATATTAGCCCATACCACATCGGAAAAGACTCTTGACTCATCAGGCGCAGGCTGTGTAACTACAACTGCCATATTAACGTCCTCAGCCGACTGATTATCAAGCTGAGATACGTCAAAATATGACCACATTGCCCACACCATCAAAGCCGTAACAAGTCCAACAGCGATTGCAATGAGATGCCGTGTGAAAAACGACTGCTTTTTTCCGACTTTAGTACGATCAAGCTGCTGGGATTCATAAACATCACGGTTACGAAGTGTATCAGTAGCCGCCTGACGTCTGAGTATATCCCAGTTTTTCTTGGCCATCAAACATCATCCTCTCTCATATTATAATAGTATATATCAGCCCTCGTTCAAAGACGAGTTGCTGTTTATAGAAGATACCGACTCAGACTCTGTTTCCATTGAATCAGACGCTTTGACCGTTACCTCGGTTGTCGCTTCATCAGTACTGTTTGTTTTAGTCGGCTCGATAACATTTATCACTGTCGGCACCTTATTATCGGTAAGCTCACCCGCAACAGTCCTGTTCCAATAAACGCCGCCTGCTACGAAGCCGCCAGCAAGAGCGGCAATCGTAATTGCAATAACAAGAACTGCTGTGATACGATTATTGTGCTTGTGCTGTTCTTTGTAAGAATCAAACGTCTGTTTCCAAGAATCCCTGTCATCTTCAGCCTGCATGATTCTATGCTCATAGTCGGCTTTGATGGTTTCCTGCAGACGAGTTGCTTTGTCGATAGTTTCATCAAGCTGCTGCTGGAGTTTATCTTTATCCTTTTCCAACGCGTTTGTGCGCTCAGACATCTGTTCCTTAAGCATATTATTCTGAGTACGAGCCTGTTCAATGAGTGCATTTGAATTTGCATCAGCCGCATTGCGTGCAGACTCGTATTCTTTCTTGATAAGGTCAATCTTAGCAGCCGCTTCAGCACGAGCGTCATTGACCTCATTGGAAATGCGATTTCTTTCTTCCTCGATAGCCAGACGCTGCGCATCTTCAGCGTGAAGCTCCTTAGCGTACGCTCTCATTTCATCTGCGCACTTAGTATAGAAAGCATTTTCCTCATTAAACATCTTCTTGTAATCATCAGCAAGGTCCGTCAGAACCTCAGTGATATTCAAATCAAGCAGTGTAAATGCTTCATTTCTGCGAGCTGTATACAATGTCTGTAAATCGCGATCATAATCGCTCTGGATTTCGCTTTTTACTGTACCCTCGACACGATTCATCTCGTCATCATGTGAACGCTGATACCGTGCATTAAAATCATTCTTTGCTGCTGAAGCGGCTGCGTTGCAAAATGCATCGCGTCTTGCCGCATAATCATCTTCCAGAGACTTACGTTTCGCTTCGATTTTTTCATCAACATTACTCAGACTGTCTTTCCGAGTAGCCTCAAGCGCCCATTTCTGAGAACCATATTCTGTATCCTGATTGTTGACATCAAGTTCTTTCTGAATCTCGATAACACGAAGCGACATCAGCATGAAATACTTCTCACGAAGTTTATGCAAATTATCAGCGCGAAGTTTTTTCAAATCACGATTAGCGTCAGCCGCCATTTTGTTCAGATGTTCATTTACATAAGTATCGCGCGGATCAACATCAAATTTGATAAGATGATTATTGAGCGTAAACAACTGGTCAAACGGCTCGGAGCTGACCGGCAAGTCAAGATTGTCGGCATGAAATGTACGAACAACTGCTGTTCTAACCGTTTCTTCGTCATAAACAATATCTTCTTCAACTACATTTTCAGCTGACGCAGTCTGGGAAGCTGAATCAACAGTCGCCTGCTGTGAAGCTGCTGGCGACCCATTCGCAGGCACCGCCGTGGGCGGTGCTGCTTCAACAGGTCCCTTTCCACCAGTCATATCACGATACCCTGTATTGTCTGCAACTTTTTCGGCAACTGACTGAACGATAGAAGACGCTTTATCGGCAATTGCCGTCGCCGCAGATTTAACTTTATCAGATACCTGCGACGCAATCTTCTGACCATCATTCTTTGCACCATCAGATGTTTCAGTTTCTGACGCAAGCGGTGTAATGAAATCAGTAATCAAAGCATGCCCCGCACTGATTTCACGGAAATCGGTGTATGTGCCAAATATACCCGTGCGTTCAACAATTTCAAGATTATTGTTGAGTTTTACAAATTCATAATCGCCACAACCCGTAAACAGCCCAAAATCGGAAAGACCGTCGAATGTAGTCGGAGTCGGTATGAACAGCAGTTCACCCTTTTCAATAGTATCAGCAGTCACGAACAGGTCGATCTTTGAACCTTTGACGCATTCGATCATTCCACCAATCTGAGCATTGTTCTGTGACTTCTTGTTGATGCCGCCAATCTTTGCCGCATCAAGAAGCATACACACATACAACGTCTTTCCGTTTTCTGTTATACGAAACGGAGCATTGTCTGTAATCGTACGCTTGATAGCACTGGGTACAGACTCATCAAAATAATCGCCCAATGTTGATTTAATTTCTTTCTTAGCCATCGGTCAGTTCTCCTTATCGTCTTATATCAAGCATTTTTCCGGTTTTATCGATCGGATAAGCTACGATATTAGCATCGCCTTCCAACAAATTCTTATTGTCAATAGCCATATCGCCCTCAACTGTTACATAAATTCCGCTGATATTATCAGCGTCAATGATATTGCTGTTTTCGCTGTGTATCAGATTTATGATACGTGCAACCTCGATCACAACGCCCTCTTCAAACTTTGTAGCAACGATACGAGCACCACCGGAGCTTGCTTCTGTATCAAGCTTATCACCAAGAATGAATCTAAGTATCTTCTCCTTGTCATACTGCAAATTCAAGCTGTGCTTGTCTTCAACCTCTTTGCGCAGTTTATCCATTCTCTTTTCGAGGATCTTCTTCTGCGTTGCCTCAGACAACGGCATGAACGGACAAATAGCGTCCACACGACCAAGGAGTTCGGGCGGGAATTTGTTGCCGCCTGTACCCTCAACAATTGCACGTCTGATAACTTTCATGTACTTTCCCAGAGCTTTTATCTGGTCAGCTTCTGACATACTGTCGTCATTAACATAACTGCCGACTGTTTCATAAATTTCACTCGCGGCATTTGTTGTCAGAACAATGTATGTGTTCAAAAAGCTTACTTCCCTGTTATTCTGGTCGATCAAACGACCATCGTCAAGCACCTGCAACAGAATACGCGTAACATCGCCGCATGCTTTTTCGATCTCATCGAAAAGAAGCACTGAATACGGACGCGCCCATACTTTGGACGTCACTTCCGATCTGAAACGCTCAATTGATTCGGGCTGAGAATACTCAGTCATATCAAAACGAATAAGTCGTTTCGGATCAGCAAACAGTATTTCGGCAAGCTGTTTTGTAAGCTCAGTGTTATGCGTTACGATAAAATCGCCAGCCTGATAAAGATGTTCGGGGTCGTCAACCATGATGCAAGTCGCGTCGCACCTGATATTTGTTTTACGGATATCCCTGATACCTATCACATCGCCAAATTTTTTAATGCGAGTTTTGGTATCATCAGACGCGGCTGCTTCCTTTGCTATAGCCCTCTTGCGAGAAATATAGAAGAACTGTTCTTTATCCTGGTTGCCGATTTTTACATGAACATCATACTCGTCATTCTTACCAACGCGATGATGACACGAAATGCTGCTCGAAACACCCAATGAATAAAGAACTTCCTGTATATCTTTAGCGAGTTTTTCTGAAAAAGTACTATATGATACACAGAACCGATGTCCTCTGCCAATTGTTCCATCGGTATCAAATAATCCTCTGATGAGTTCCCAGCGCTGCTCGACAGAACCATGCTTATAGATTTCAGGTATGAACTTCTCACGTGAATGCGTATTGATTAGTTCAGGAATTTCTGAAAAGATATCGGATGTCTGAATGCGTGCATTCTGCTTGCCATTGACGTATTTATTATGATAAAAACGCCATGTGTAACTTGATTTAGACTGTACATAATCACAAGCGCCAACGAGCTCAGCTATATGAGCAACACATTCCTCATCAACAGATGAAATAGACAAGCCTGACTCTAACAAACAACCATTGCCTATCAATGCTCCCACAACATACGGATGTGCCTTATATGCTATTGATGCCCACTGTACAGGCTGATTCATGGGAATAACAAACTTTATAGTGTGAGCCTGACGACCTTTTGAATAGTATTTAGTCCTATATTTCGCCATCAAGCTCTGCGTGTCTGTTACTCTCCACGTTTTCGCACCATTTCCGTATCTCGATTTATACAGCCATAAATGCTCAGGGTCGGCAAGAATTTTGCGACCATCTGTGAGCTCAACTTCAAGCATTTCACAATCGGAATAATGAAAAACTTCCGTCACCATGACCGGTTCGCCGTTTCGATTGAACACATAATCGCCGACCTGCAAATCACCGTTGCGTTTCCAGAAGACTGAACCGTCTTCTGTGTATACCGGAATTTTGACATCATTTGCAAGCCGTTTCCCGACGCCTGTGCTGCCTGTAAAAAGGAAACTTCCCATCGGCTTGGTCTTGTTGTTCAAATCGGCACTTGTTATCTGAAGTCTTGACGCCACAGCACTTGTTGCCAGATACTGCGAAAATACTTTGCTGTCAAGACGTTTCTTGATGCCAACTGCGTCAACGCTTACATTAAGTTCAATACCCTCCGAATATTTAAGAACATCATAAAGAAGATTGATATCCATCTTTATGTTCTTTTCAGCTCTATACCAGCCCACCATCAAGTCAAGCAAAAGAATGGATTTACGCGGCTGAGAGTTCGCAGGGATATAGCGATTACTAAGCTCAATTATCTGTTCATATAAATATGTGCCATGAATCTGATCCGCTACGCCGTAGGTTTTGGCATATGATTTCAGAATAGATACGATCGCTTCATTTGACGGCGGAAGAATTTCGATACGCTGCAAACGCTGAACCAACGGTTGATTTGCCGAAATATACTGCCGAAATTCAGTAAACGTCGTAGCAACAATTACACGAACGCCTCTTGTACCGGAATCGGCGAGCTGAGGCTTCAACGCTTCAACAGCTGCATCAGACAGCATACAAATCAAATGGAACTCATCTATGAACAGAACTAATTCTGTTCCAGACTCCTTGACAAATTTTGCTGATTCATCAAATAGAGATTTGATTTTCACAGCCATCTCATTATTGTCACGCAAATCAGCGATCATTTTGGATACATCTATCTCCAGATAGCAGCGAGAGCTGTCAGCCGCCATTGCGCCCTGAACAAGAGCTGTGTTATGCGTTACTATGTGCTCTTTTCCTGCCTGAAACAGATGCGACGGCGAATCAACATAAATACATGTCATCGAGACCTCTGTCTGCATATCGCAGATGTAAGATATTCCCACATCTTTGCAGAAAGGTTCATTCTTAATGAATGTATTATAACGCTGTGTCAGCCGTTCTTTCTTGGCAGAAGAATAGAACAAGTCAAGCTTTTCTTCATAAAAAGCGTCGATCACTGTTCTATAACGTCCGTCGGCGGAGCTTTCAATCGTGGCTCTCATGCCTAATGAACGAACTAATTCCTGAACACACCATGCCAAACGAGAACTCATTGTTGTATAAGCAATGCTTGAATCGCTCATCACGGTGCCATTTGCATCCAATAACCCTCTGAGCAGTTCATAGCGCTGTTCTATCGAACCGAGGAGAAATTCGTCAGGAATACATTTCTGTGTCGGATTAAAAACATAATCGCTGTTAATACCGTGTTCCTCAAGAAACTGACGAAGCTGGACAAATCGAGTACCGTCCATATCTTCAGTACGAACAAAATTCCAGCATGAATGCGACCGACTGCTGCGATCACATAACTCTACATACTTAGAATAGCCTGTATATTCAGCAAATTTCCGAACAGCGTCCTTGTCGTCACACTGCAAAGAAAGAGAAATGGATTTCTTTACAATATTGTCGCCAAGAATTACACCGAAAACATACGGATGAACCATATACGGTTTCGGGTCACGCTGAACAGCGCCATTTCTGGGGACAAAACAAACAAAATCATCACTGTTTTTGTTCTCATAATCTATGATTTCAGCAAGAGTCTTTGTTTCAAATTCGCCGTTTTTAGCACGCTTGCGTCTATAATAGCATACGTTCCACAAATGGTTATCGTTACATACGATTTTAGCACCGTCTTCAAACGTAACAGTGTACGCATGCTTCAGTCCCTGCGGAAAAACACCGAGGACTTTAGTAGGGCTGCCATTTTCATCGAAAACATAGTCCCCTACTTTTATGTCTGATATTGCCACATATCCTCTGTCATCTGCCACAGGAATGAGCGTCGTATCAGCAAGAGCTTTGCCTGAACCCGCCTCGCCCAATAAAAGAACGTTACAAAGCTCAGGACGCAGCAAGCCTGCCTTGAGCTGACGCAGCTGTTTCTCTCTGCCAATCAACTGACGTGTCATCGGCTTTACCGGTGTGCCATAGTTGGAAAGCATTGGAAACTGCGCAGCGAACTCAGGGCAGGCTGCTAATTTTTTATAAATCTGTGATCCAGTCATGTTGTCCCTCGTAAAAATGTCAAAACAAAGTTGTCTGCAAAATATGTCATACACCAATATATTTTGGTTTCATATATATTATATCACACCTCGTAGAGCCTGTCAATACTTTTATTCACATATATGTGTATTTTAAGTCTGTTTTAAGCACTTTTAACGATATTACAAATAATAAAAAAGCAGACCCGTTGAAACGGGTCTGCAGATATGACTGATGGTCACATCAGATAGGGAACTCAGCAGAAGTGTCCTTCTCCTTGCCCTTATCTGACTGCGGAGCGCTCTTGGAAGCGTCAGCGGACAGTTTTGCGTCCTTAGAAGCCTTAGCTGCCGCTCTCTCGGCGTCCTTGACTTCGCCGATTGCCTTGGTGTTCTCAAAATGCTTATCCAGACGATTCTGAGTCAGCTTGGTGTCGCTGGGTTCGACAGTCTTGGTATTGGGGATATAACCGACCATCTTCTTGGTATCGCCGTCCTTACCCTTGACCGTTTCTGTCAGCGGCATCAAATCAGCCTTGAAAGGAATGTACATAGTACCGTCTTCCTTTGTAAGAGACTTACCTTCGCCGGCTTTCTTGATCGTATCGAGCTGACCAGGTGTAAATCTTACACCGTGATCAAAACCTTTCTGTGTTTCGCCGTTCTTGTCGGTATAAGAAACAGACTTGGTGTAAAGGTTAGGCTGCTCCTGCCCCTTACCCTCCTTGATCTCGCCCTTCTTGAGACCAGAATTGTTGACCATAACGTCAACGTAATGAGCCAGCGGTTCACTGGTGGGCTTGCCTGCCTCGTCTTTCTTATAAGCCGTCTTGTTAGGTCTTACAACAGCGATGAGCTCAACGTCTTTCATCGAATTGCCTGATGCCTTGCTGAAATCTGCCATGATTTGTACCTCCATGATGTCGTTAAAAAATGGGTCAACTCAAACCGAAACACCCTTAAAAAGAGATAACGATTTGACACAGATGTCACGCGATGCGGATCCTCATCGCTTAACTACAATTTAGCATATTTTCGGTTTTTAGTCAATACTTTTTATGCCTTTTTATGCATTATTTTTCAGATATGTATGTTTAATAACAATATATGTACAAATTGCACAAAAGGCTATCTGAATTTACGATGACCGTATGTGATATCATCGTCCTCGTTCATCTGCAGTTCGATCAGGCTCTGCTTTACAGGAATGCTCATATCAAAACGCTTACTTAAACTCGTAGTACGCACAGGTTTCACAACCTTTTCATCAGCTCGCTTGGATTCGATTTCAGGTTTCTTTTCCATACGGTCGGCCACTCTTGTCATGAGTCGGATATCACGCATATTGATGTTTTCAAGTTCACTGCGCTGCCCTGACGCTACTAGATACGCTTTTGCTGCTTCTGCCAGCTCAGCTCGTCTGCGGGCAATTTCAATAAAAACAGCCGCATTTTTCTTACTGACTTTCATATCAGTGGAAGAATCGTAATTCAAATGGTGAATATCCAATGCTTTGACCTCGTCAAAAGGATATTTTACCTGTCGCTTGAATTTAGGTTCATCTGAATCCAGATCTATAGTCAAAGCGTCAACCGATATCTTATATGCAAAATCCTTGTCTTTCTTCTCAAGATTCGAACGCATATGCTCAAGTCGAGTCTCAATTACTTCAGGACATGTCGTCATATAACGACCACCACTCTGACCATATACACGCTCAGCATATTCTTCTGCATTATTGCCGGTCATACGCTTAATAGTCTTGTCATGAAACATGCCATCGACATCATTGACCTTTTGTCTGTAATCAAGCAGTTCCTTTAAGTCTTCATCATATTTATCAGATGGCGGAAGAAAACGCAGGAAATGCTGATATTTACACATCAGTTTTTCGTTATACTCTTCCTCAAACTTGAAGAAATCATACAAAGGCTGAGCATCAGTTGACACAACGCCTTTTTCTTTCGCCTCTTCGTAGCTTTCCCTGATTTTATGAGCCTTGTCACGCTCCTTTTTATGATAATCAAGTCGTGTACTGTAACTTCTCAGCTTGTAAGTAAACTCACCAAACTCGTCCGTATCTTTTGATATATCCTGTGCAGGCATTGCCATCAGGTCAAGCATAGGCGTATGCGTGCGCTTATCACGCTTGTTTATGTTCTGAAGCATACCGTAAACAGCATTAACACACTCATCTTCAACGCGTTTTTCGCCGTTTCGAATAAGAGTCTGATATTCATCGTGTGACAGATCTTCTTTATCCCGACGTGTTTCTGCATATCTCTGTATGCTCTTATGAACCTTGTCGTAACCTGAATCGGGCTGTGCAAATAATTCACGAACATAATCTCTGGTCAAAGTATTAGCTTTTTCCATAGATTTACTGTGTGTTGACGCACGCCATAAACGCTTATCATCGGGGAGACAAGCCAATAAGAGCTGAGACATTCCATTCTGCTCCATTGTTCTGTGACAAACCTGTTTTACAAAAATAGCCGTGTTCCGCTTATCCATCGTAACATTGCTGCTCATATGCTGAATGGATTTCGTTTCATCCAGATACATGTCAATATGACGCCGCAGCTTCGCTTTCTGACCAGCCGACAACTTCCCTTTCTGAGTTCCATCAGCTGTAATATTACCGTCGCCTCTGTCAACCATAGCAAGATGACAGTGAACATGTTTCGTATCTACCTGAATAACACCCACGTACTGCAAATCATCGTAATCCTTTGCCAAAGCGTCCAAACCATGCATAATACCCATGCGCAGCTTCATCTGGTCGATGTTGCCTCGATAATCGCCAGCTTTTTTGCAGACAAATCCATCGGGAATGATTTTGTTATTTCGCAAATACTCCTCATTAAAAGAAAGAACAGTTTTCATAACCGTTTTTCCTTTATCGAACTGTGCCTGTATATCTTTACTGGCAAATTTGAGCTTTTCGTCTGAGAGAGATATGCTCCCGTAGCCAAATGCCACGCCACCGTATTTTTGTATGCTCTTGAATTCAGGTTTGACTTTATCCTTGTCATCAATAAGCTCAACCGCGTCCTTACGAGTCATATAACGTGTGATATAATCTTCCTGCTCAGTCAGCTTAACAGGTGTTAATGTCTCCGTGGCTGTTCCTCTGGACATATAGTTTGTCACATAATCGCCGGGAGTGCTTCCCCTGGAACCTTTTCCGCCTTTATTTATCGTATATTCATTTACAATGACTATACCCTGTGCTAAACCCATATCTTATCACCCCTGTTTCTTGTCAGACATATTTAGCGGCTCTTTTTTCATATTTACAGCAGTCTTGTTCTTGCAATTCGCTACACGCTGTCTAGCGATTTGCTGCTGATACAAAGCATAAGACTGCATATCCATTTGTTTTTGCTGTACTTCTTGCTGTTTCTGCATCTGTGTTGCGTCGATCACCCTGATAACGTTTTGCTGCGGCTGCTGAACAGGAGCAGGCTGCTGAATGATTATAGGACTTTGTGCAGGAGGTGCTTGCACAGTTCTCTGAATAACAACAGGTCTCATATATTTGATATAATAATGCAAACCCAATCCCGGAACAAAAGCCACCATAGTAAAACTCAGCAGATATATAAACAATGACACTCCGTTATCAGCACCTCGTTTAGCACAACGATACGCAGTACCAAATGCAAGAAAAAACTGAACAATGTAAAATATTGCCCATATTATACCAAGAAGTCCCAGCCATATAGCCCAATCTTTCATAACTTAACCTCTTTTACAATAAAAGCGCCTGAAACAACGAATATCGCTGTAACAGGCGCTTACCTGTGTCACTTACTTCTATCAGACTTATCGTCTGACTTTTCGGCGCTCACTGTTGTATCACTTATGGATGTAGCGAGTTTTGCCTTTCGATTATCAACGTCGCGATTGTCAGACTTAGGTGCGTCATCAGACGAGTCAGATTTTTCTTCAGACTCTTCAGGCTTTTCATTACCCTTACCCTCGTCAGCTCTCATCTCAAACTGAGCTGTGCTCTGGTCCTCAAACGTATAAACGCCAAGACCCTGCGCTCCTGAAGCAGCCCCCGAACCAGACTCGCCCCTTTTATCATCCTTCTTTTCGCTATTTGCTCCAACAGATTCGTCCATATCAACAGCTCCGAGTTTCTTCATGAAATCAGCCGCCTTATCAGGCATCTCTGTATCATTCTCACTTGAATCTGCATCAAAAATGGCGCTGTTGCTTTCAAACTTGTTCTGCTCAACGCCGCCTGTAAGTTTTGAAACATCAGTTTCAGTTGCCTTGATAGTTTCACTGCCTGTAACACCCGCTGCAACATCAGCCATCTCGCTCTGTTCAGCTTCAATACGCGCCTTTTCAGCCTCGCGCGCTGCCTCTGCACGAGCATTACCTGCATCCCTTGCGCTCTTAAATGCGTCACGCTCTGCAGCAACCGCCGCACCGATATTAGCTGATTTCTTCCGCATCTCAAGCTCTTCTGGTGTGAGCTGTTTGAAACTAACCTGTTGGTCACGCTGCTTCTGTTCAGCTTCTTTGACTTTAGCTGTCTCAATCTCATCAATAATGCTCTGCTGTACATCAACAGGTACCGATTTCTGAACAACTTTCTGTTCATCAGGTTTACAGCGCATGATTCGTCCGACAAGCTCATATGCACTTATGTCAAACTGATTTTCGTAAGGCTTGACAAGTTCAATATTCAGAATAGGAACATTCCGGCTGCTCTTGCCATTCATAACTTCTTCGACAACAGCATAAGTTTCAAGCTCAAACACAGCTGTTGTAAAAATAGCGGGCAACTGAACGTTGTCCTCTGACCAGAAACCTTTTTTAGCAAGCTCAGCACACTGGTCTTCGTTCAGATCATATCTGTACCGGATAGCAGGCTTATTCTTTTCACCGAAATAAATCGTATCAACATCACCAGGGAATTTTGTGTCAATAGCGTCCATGCGATTCACCTCGCCCTCGAAAACCAGATGAGGCGCATAATTTCTGTCACGATCAAAGTCCCAGTAAACGTTGGAAAACGAACATCTCGCCATGTACTGAACAGGCTCATGCCGTTCAATTTCGGCCTGCGTCATCATGTTAATAGGTGATGTATTTTTATCATACGCAAATGCGGCTATCATGTCGTACCACCTTTCACTATTTCGTCACGTTCATTACCGTCAGCGATAACTTTAGAAAATTTCTTATGAAGCCATCCAATATACTTGCGAAGAATACAGAATGTGGCGGCTGTTATGAGTATCAGAAAAAACAGGGACGGAATGAGCCACACAGCACAAGCTGTATAAATATCGGTACTCTGTGTGATTCCAACGCTTGACGCTATGCTGAACGTCAGGTTAGGTATCAGCAGACTGCCGACAACCATAGAAATAATCGTTACACCCAGAATGGCAAGAATGCCCTCAAATGTTCTGAACATGCATACACGGCAGCCTTTGTGAACAATTGCGACCCAATCGCGCTTTTTCTTTACGTTAGTCGGCTCGGATTTAACCTTAGATTTTCTATCCGATCTTTTTTCGCTGAGTTTAAGCATGGTTTCCATAATGTCCTCTCAATGATGTCAGTCAATGTTGTAATATATCAATGATTTGATACGCTCAAATTCATCGCCATGATCTTGTATAGCTATAAAAAAGCCAAATTCAATCTGACTGTTGACGTACTTGACCGTATCAAGTTTCACTGTCGCATAATAATATCCTACGTCTTCTTCCCTATCAAGAAAATATATCTCAGCCGAATTGTATTTGCATACAATATCAAGCATCGATTCAGCATATATACCCGATAGCTCAGACGTATCATAAAAACTGTTTACAAAAGATGTCGGAAGATTGTAATCAATGGCAATACTGCGAGCTTTTTCAAAACCCTCTAAATCATAAAACGTGAATATTCGTTCAAAAATTCCGCTTATGATTTTCTTGTCCGTCACAGATTGTGTATCAGTTCGCCGAGATTTAGCTATTAAATCATCGGCTATGATCTGTTTCTTATCAAGCTGACGCTGGAGTAAAACAATTTTGTTATCATATATAGCCGATTGTATCAGCACACCACCAAACAACACAGTCAAGACAATTGCGGCTATTACCAGAATTTTCAGAAATTTCTTCATACAAACGCCGCCTTGCTGCAATATGTCATTGTGCCTAAATTACCGTAACCGTCTATGCTGTAACTTACACGAACAGTCATAACAGGAGCAGCATTGCTATAGAGTATGAACAGCATATCAACAGATGTTCGCAAATCACCTGAGCTATCAAGATACCCCTTCCACACGGGGTCAACAACAGTTTTGATATCCTTTGCCCAGTTTGAATTATAATCACCCAGATATCGTTCAGCATACGCGTCAAACGTATCTCTAAAGTCATTAGTAACATATTGTGTCTGCAAATCTTCAATCCAAGCAATAGCGTCTGCGATTTGCTGATACTTTTCCTCAGAATTGATGACCTGATATTCTTTTATAGTAGTATCAACATCTGTTATCTGCGACACAAGCAAAGCTATTTCAGCCTGTTTATCGTCATATATACCAGACAAACATGTACCAGCCATACACAGAATGAACACAAGCACACCAAAAACAGCGGCTCCAAGAGCGCGTTGTTTGATGTCGTCCACTGTCAGCGGACTCTTTTCGGCTTTTTGCTCGGCTCTCCTCTGCCTATATGCCATCAGCTTTTCATAGTTAGCGTCGTAACGCTTTTTATAATTAGCTTTGATATTTCTATCGGGCAAAAGTCTCACAATGATGTCCTCTTTAATAATGTCATTTCTTATACAACTATTATATCACACATCAAAATAGCTGTCAAGCGTTTTCTTCACATATATGTGCATTTTCGAACAAAAGAGGGGTGTTTTATCACCCCTCTTAATCTTTTTAACCATTCACATCTTCGCGTACCTTATGCAGATATTCTTTGGTATCAGCAGACGGTTCCATACCCTTGTAACGATATTTATACCAGATTTCCCACTCATCATCACCGCTGTGTTTATAAGTCACGCCTGCGGAACGATAATCGTCTGTATAATTCGGAACAGACAAACGATAAACGGTCCACTTATCAGCCGCATAATACGGCGCACAATGTGATGGGTCGGCGGTCTCAAGACTCGTAGTAGGCTGCGTGTGAATACACTCTGTATCATGATTTACATACAAAGAGCAAGGCTTGCTCCATGTAAAGCCAGTGCTGTCAGACATACTCTTAATTTTCTGAGCATCATTTCCGCCAACATATACAAGCTTATCAGTACTGTTTATCTCAGTAGGATACATAGACTGAACAGTGCTTTCACCCAGCCACATACCTACCGTAGTCGGTCCTATGATAATATCACCGGCAAGAAGTTTGCTGGTATCGCCGTGACCACCCTTTCCGTGACATACAGCGCACTCCGGATCCCAACACTCCCAGTCAACGCGCACCCAGTCTGCGAGCATTCCGTTATCGTTTTTGTCACGAACATAACCGTTTTCACTATAACCTTTATATACAGACGGCATATTGTTCACATCATGCTCGTCCACATGATGAACATACCAGCTGTCCAGATCTTCGTCATGGTCTCCGTTTGGCTTATTGGCTTCTTCGTCTTCGCGAATACCGTCATACCAGCCTGTTCCTGTATTACTTGAGGGTGTATCGTTGAGCACACGTGGTACAAGATACCATTTGTACTTATAATAAACACCGCCACCGCTGTTATAATACGGTCCTAGCTTACGCTGCTCCCATATTTTCGTATTGCCGCTGCCCACAGCTGTCGAAGTCTTGTAGGTCTCCCCGCCGTTCCATATAGAACTGGTCGATTCCTGAAGATATTTGGATAATTCGTCCTTATTTGTAATATTTTCAAACTCTTTATCCAAACCAGACCACAAAACAGCCGTTTTCACAAAGGTAAAACCGTCGGTCATCATATCATCGCCGCCCATCGTAGGCTTACCGTTATCAGACAGCCTCTGATTGATGACATTGTAGACAACTTTATAAAGCGATGAAACGGGCTCTGTTGCCGAGTTTTCCTTATCACCGTATTTCATAATATAATACGGGTCAGATTTATCGGCATAAATCAACGGATTGTCCGTCAGATAAATCGCTGCATTGCCGATTGTCGAATTATCGATGACATTAACATAGCGGCAGCCGTTCCAGATATTCTCAAGCAAATTGACCTTAGAATGTGACTGCTCTTTACCAAGCGTCGCCAACAAAGACGATGACATTGAAGTAGACGTATCTATCTCCCACTGTCTTGAAACAGTCGCAGTCTGATATTTCTTCCACTTGTCATTATGCGGCATAGCTGTGTCTGACAAAGTATTAGAAGAATTTGTCTGCCATCTGCCCTCAGCTATCATTTCATCCATAATATCGTTTGCCTGACCGTTAACAGATGTATATGCTATAGCTTTCTGATACGGTGTACCGTACTGGAACATGTAATAATATGCATATGCATACTCTGTCCTGAGCTGTAACGAACCGTCATCAAATCCACCTGATATCATTTCATGAAAGAATTTTTCAGTAGCAGTTGTGATATCACGCCCCGTATAATCATCGCCTGCCCATGTAGACATCCAGTTATAATAAAACTGTCCAACATTATCATATTCAGGAACATCTTTGGAGCAGATGGGACAATTTTCGGGATTTGTTGATAAACGATATTCATCGCTTATTTTCAGACCTTTGCCATCGTTGAGATCAGGACGATAGCTTCCGCCTACTAAGAACAGAAGCTGAACCTCCGGCGTCCACCAGTTGATATACTTACCGCTCTGCGGCAGATTAGTTGCATATTTTGCATAATTCTGCCACAGCTCATAATAAAGCCGCAGTTCTTTAATAGTAGGATTTTCACCTGTATCTGCGTCAGCCTCGCCGTCATTCAACAATTCAGAAAACAAACGCCTGTATGTAAGTTTTTCTCCATCAAGAGACGCGTCAAACTTATATTCATACGCGGCTCTTGTGTAAAAGAACGTTTCATCGTAAATCGATGTATTACGGAAAGAAGCATCGTGAATCATTGATTCCATATCAAACTCTGCCGCAGTATAATAATCCTGAAGAGCATTATAGAACTTGACAACAGATATGGCATGAGCCTGAGACTTAGCATTAAAATCAGCAAGCTTTATGTCATAAATCTTCTTCTTTTCCTGAACAACCTTGTACTGAGCCTGAACAGGCGCAACGAGCCCGTTTGCCGTGCTGATTAAAGACTCTGCCGTAGCATGCTCAGCAATAGCTTTATTATACTCAGCTAATTCTGCTAGATAAGTAGGGTCTTCATAATCAGGCTCAGTATGTGAATGACCCGGACAAGATTCACCCTCAGGGTGTCCCGGACACGGATCACTGACAGTCTTGTTAGGCGGTGTCGGTTTTGGTGGGCAATTACATATTAAACTGAATGTTGACAAAGCACCTTTATTGTCTTCCTCATAAATCGGTTCCATCTGCGGATATACGATATCAGTCTCATTCACACCATTATATTCGGTGTAATTGATAGTAACTTCACTCGGTCCGGTCTCTTTCAGCTTCTCAAGCTCACAAGTTGTGTAAAATTTACCAGAACCATAATCGGTTGTATATTTTACATGGTCTTCAGGGATATCATGCTTTTCAAATCGAATATGATAAGCTGTGGTAACATCGCCCGAAACAGGTGTTTCTGTATAGCTATGATATTTCCAGCCATTTCCACGTATAGCATTAGCAGCTGCAACGTATTCATCAGCAAGCTTGTTATACTCATCAACAGCCTCTTCAAGCTCTTTTTCTGCTTTCTGATATTCTTTCCAAGCCTTTTTGTAATCATAAGCAGTAGACGGAGCGACATCAAAATTATTAGCTGTACCTCTCAACGAAGTGCCAACAGCGCCATACGCATAAGTATATGCGTCAGCGGCTCTTTTGCGAAGATCGTCCTGCCAGCCTTTTGTACCCTCGACAAGACGCTGTATCAGTCGAACACGATCGTTAATATAATCAGCATAATTTCTGATACACGTGTTGACCTGAAAACCCGGTCCATCTGTAAAACCGACTATACCGATACCCAGTTTCCAGATAGCGTCATGCTCACTTGCATAAGAAGCATAATCCATACCACTGTCAGGTCCGGTATATGTATTGCTGCTTATCTGATGAATACAAGACGCAGTTGTGATAGGCGAGCTGCCTAAACCCTCTGCCCACGGCTTAAACCCAAACTCAGAAGTCGTTGCTGACGGGTCAAGATTATAACGTTCGCCTGATATATTATAGTTTTCCAGAGATGTAAAATCGACGCGGGATTCGATTGTCATGACTCCGCATATAGCCGCTATCTGAACATCTGTTAATCCGTACTCACGGAAAAAGTCATGAATACGCATAACATTTGCCAAATCGATACGCCCGCCTGCATCATAATACGTGTACTCGCCATTGCTGACTCTCTTCACAGGGTGATCAGGGTCGGTGCATCCGGTATTGCCATAAAACACACAGGTCGGTTCGTCACACACTAATGAATCAGGAACGCTCTGTCCAACATAAGCCTTTGACCATTCGTTTATCTCTTTCAATCTGAGCAAAACGTTGTTGTCCTGATCAGGCAGCGGCTGGTCGTCAAGCGAACCAAAAAGACCGGCATATGCTTCAGAATAATGATCAACACACTGATAGACATCGTCAGAAGCATCGTCACGATAAGCAACCGGATAATCATCACCGCCTGTCATTCCAGACGTAAGACCTAGAACAGTACTAAGAACAACAGCTAATGATGTTGCAGACACGGACTGAACAGCGGCAAGACCACCCGCCGCAACCTTTGTTCCCACATCAGCTGCACCTTTGACCAAATTTGCCCCGGCATTCGCTCCTTTATTGAACAATCTGCTGGCAAAACTACCCTTGGATTTTGTCACAGCATTTTTTATAGCCTGTTCCTCTTGTTCATCAACACCGTCAAGCTGGGTTTTTGTCTTAGCATACTCTTCATCAGCCATTATCATCACCGTCCTTTATGCCGAAATCCGGACCATAAAACTCATTACAAAAAACAGTAACAGCGAACAGTCCTTCATTCGTGCTTGAGTCAAAGATAACCTGACAGGAATTTACATCGCCGTAAATATGGCGAACATACTCACCATCGTCATCGGACGAATAATCAGTCTGACCGCCGTCATATGCACCCTGATAACCCAGAACATATTTGTTCAGATAATTGAGCTTAGGCTGTTCGGTAAAAATCTTGCTGCATCCTCTGTAATTGATTTTGTATTTATAAACGACGCAATCACGCATCTCAGCTGCTGTTGAACCATAATTACGAACCCACAGAATGATTTCACCATTGCGAGCCGTCGCTTCATTATTAAGCTGGATTTCATCGTTCGTCCAGAAATCATTGTTGAGAATCATGTACCCAACTTCACCAGCGTCAAGCATTCCGTGCTCCAGAAGTGAGTACCAGTGAGATGTATCAATAATCATACCAGGTGTTATTCCCGGTCTGATATCAAAACCATCAAATGATAGAGTAAGCTGCTTTATACCGGAAAGCGTATCGCCGCCAAAAATATTGAAATCATCAACAGTCATGAAATCAGCAAACAGCATGTCTGTATCAACAGGTTCCACGTCTTTACCAGTTGCATCAACTACATCTGTTGTTTCCTGCAAAAAATCATCAGTGATAATCGCCTCATGCGCACCCGATGTTTCATCGGGTTTGCCAACAACATCTGTCACAACGCTCTGTACCAAAGCTATAGCTGATAGCAGCAGGACAATAAGTCCTGCTGTCACGGCAACAGCTATCAGTTTTTTCTTCATTGCCTTATCCATGCCAGCCACCCTTAATATGTCAACAGAACATTATCAATTCTATTAACTGTGTATGCCTGACCGATGGTCTGAGACTCAAACTCCGACTTGAGAAGAGCAGGCAGATAATCAGTCTGATACGATTTTTTCAGATCAAGATACTTGTTGAGCAAAGAAACATAATTATCCATAACACTCTGAACCTCTTTTTCATAATCAGTCATCATGGATTTATTGAAAGCAACTTCTGTACCATCATTATAATACCACGTTTCAACTCTGAACTGATCCGCTTTTATTCGATTCGGCATACTGGAAAGAGCCAGAAGATATTCACGCAGATCCATATCATTGCTGTCTGTAACAAGATGAAAATATCCACTGTCAACATCGCCTGCATACCAATCAAAATCCAATCCACCTTCAAGAATGGTTGCAGGCATATAGACCCAATGCTGTTCGATTACATCACCGTTATCATCTACTGTTTTAGATACGTCAAAACCCTCATCCTTGAACCAGGTGGGTGATTCAGGAACAGCGACATCATAATTCGAAGACAAACGAGTTTTGTATTCACTCACCTGCTGAACTGTTGTGAGCATGTCGTTGATACAGGTCGTTAACTTTGCTCGTGTATCGGAGTACGCATTTGCAGTATCAGTCTGGCGATAAATTTCACTCATACTGAAATCAGTACCGTCAGCATGCGTTTCCAAAAAAGGCATTGTTGTTGCAGATGTTCCACCAGGATTAAAGAAAATGTGGCACTGGTCATATTGTGCGTCAGTTGGTGTAGACACATAATACGGCGAAGTATCGCCCAAATACTGCTTGTAACTTCTGATGGAAACTTTCTTCATTCTGTTCTCAAACGGAATATCCGACTTAATATACAAGCCAATACGTCCAGATGAACCAAACATATAAAATTCACCTGTAAGCTGTTCTTTTGGTTTTCCCTCGGCAACGCCGTCGGAATTAGTATTTGCCAGAAGCATCTGATAATTAGCCGCGTCCATTGCGATATTAGACGTACTATTAAGCTGAGCAAGAATAAAGCACCTTGTTTTCGTACTGTCCACATATATTTTTTCAATGGTGCCTGTCGTACCCGACAAACTCATCGTAAACGACGAAGTATACTGAACAGTCGATGACATATAATTATTGACATTTTTGTCATAAGCCGTTTTGATTGTCAGCAAATTTATCAGAAAAATAGTAACAACAAGCAAAACAGTAACGCCAAATATCTGCAGTTTGAAATGACGTCTATTCTGCCAAAGCGTTTTGATAACAGTCATATGTACTCGCCTTTCTATATCAATATTCCACGCAAATTATTCAAACAAATAAGGGCGTAGAAAAATCTACGCCCTTTCGCTCAAGAATGTTGCTATCTCCCACCCAGAGCAAGGGTGAGATTCAGTCGCAGCCGTCAGGAAGTCTTATAACCGCCCGACGCGTCCTTTGCGCCCTGAACACCTGCGTCGTTGTACGTACCGTCACTGATTTCTGTCATAGTGTCAGCACCTATTGCCGCAACGGACGCAGCCAAGTTCCAACCACCAAACAGAAGCAGACCGCCGACAAGCAGGCAGGCAATGGACATAACCCAGTTCACCTGACCTCTTCCGCCGGATGCCAGACCCTTAACGATCTGAATAACAGCGACGATGATCAGAATAGCGCCTGCGAGCATCATAACGTAATGACCGATGTTCTTAACGTAACCGGTAGTGTTGCCAAGGAATCCGATAATATCGAATTTCTTTTCACCATCCAGCATAGGAGCCATTGCGGTCATTGCAGCCGCACTCAGAGTGCTTGCGATTGCAGAAAACATTGATGTCACCTCATTTCATGTCAAAGTCAAAGATGTCGTTCAGCTTTCAGCTGACGCAAATAAGACGTCCAAATCCAACCATATCGGTCAAAGATGTGGCATTTCGGCTTTTCCCGATACAAAATCACACTCAAACGCCTCAAATTGCTTAATTGTATTATAACACAAAACTATCGGCTTGTCAAGCGTGGTAATTCTAAAATGCAGAAATATCTGTACTTTTTAATCGCTTAACTGACCACACCGTGGACAATTAACTTATTTTTAAATATTTTTCACATTTTATGGAGCGTCAGTCGGAGTAGTTTCAGACGCAGATGTTGACGCTGTAGTCACAGCTACGGGTTTCGGATAGCCGTTTGTCTGACTGGTGTTAGTACCATTTGCTGCGCCTGCAACTGTATCACGTGTGATACCAACAGCTATATTAGTAATCCACGTCCAGCCCGCTGAATTATCAGTAGGTGTTGCTGTAAACAGCACAGAACCTAAAACAGCCATAACAGCGACCTTTTTCCACGAAATCTGAGAATTACCCTTTGCTATAAAATACTTCGAAAGCTGAATAACAGCCATAACAGTAAGAATGATGCCAACTGTTACAGCAACAGCCTTTGCAAAAGGTACGAAAAAGGCGTCCTGCAAAACAACTATAGCATTCTGTGCTGCGTCGGTACCTGTCGTGCCTGATGTTTTACTCAACGCCGTCCCCGCTGTAGGCGTCATACCACCCATGAGAGAATCGAATGTGTTTTTGCCGGTCGCACCGAACGAACCTGTTATTATACTCCAACCGCCAAATATAAGCAGTCCGCCAAACAGCAAACCACCGAGCGTGATGAGCCACTGTGCTTTTCCTGACACAAAACCTTTCGCTATCTGTATCACAGCCATGATAATCAGCACCAGACCCATGAGCAAAATGATATATGACCCGACGGCCTTAACTGTATTTGCAACATTTGTGCAAATACTTGCTATCAAATTAGAACCAGCAAGCGTTGGTATATCTTCCAGTAGCACAAGAAACATAACTTTGTTCACCCTTTCAAAAAGAATAAGCAGGACCACGGCTGAACACCGCAGCCCTGCTCTGTTCTCACTTACTTACTTATCATCGGAGCTGTTATTGGTTGCAGAACCACCGCTCCAAGTGTCGTATCTGCCATAAGAACCAGACTGACCGGTTGCCTGAGTCTCAGATGTAACAGAGGCAGACGCCATAAGAGCGTCCATATCAATACCCTCGGTCATAGACCTGAAAAGCATATCATTGAATGCTTCATCGGGAGTAGCGGGCATGATACCCGATGTATTGCCAGAAGCAACCGCTGCATTCTCAGAAATACCCGTCATAGTCATATTAACAGTGGGTGCAGGAATCTCAAATGCATTCAGACTGCCGGTCCTCATGGAACCAATACTGATATCAGAGTCAGCCCCTATAGAACTCATTGTTTCCTGAACAGCATTTATACCGGAGCTAAACATCGTCATCATGCCTGCATACGAATTATCAAGCTGAGTGATTTCAGACTGCTGAGTAATAATATCACCCGACGAGTTTCTATAAATCACAGAACTATCTCCGCTAGAGTAAACAGTTTCTACTCTGCTTGAACCATTAGATGAACGAACGGTGTAAATCTGAGAACCATCAGTGCCTACACCATAAACACCCTTTGCTCCATTGTCCATCTGGAAAGACGCGGCACACGAACCGTTAGCCATCCTGGTTATGTTATAGTCCTGACCGTCCAGAGAAATCGTCTGAGACGATATTCCTGCAGAGCTCAGAGTAGAAGTGCCAGAGAGATTAAATGTGCTCATACCCTCGCGAACAGACTGCATACCAGAGTTGAACGACGCTACAGACGAAGCATAAGCGTCATTGAGTCTCGTCACAGCATTTGGCTCTGTTACCACGCTGCCCTTGCTGTCTGTATAGACGATAGAACTGCTGCCGTCAGAAGCAACTGTTTCCGTTCTGCTCGACCCATCAGCCTGGCGAATCATGCTTACCAGAGAACCATCGGACGTTGTGGCATAAGAGCATGCCGCATTATTAGGAAGCGTGAACGATGTAATGGAAGAACCATCGGGCTGTGTCACCATAGAATACTGCTGACCGGCAACACTAAGCGTACGTGAAATTACGCCGCTTGTATTGTCGATATGCTCATCGATTCCCATACTGCCCGTCTGAACAGAAGATACAACCCCTGCCGCAGACTGTGTTGTCGTGGTTGTGATACCCGAAGCACTAACTGTAGATACAGACATTGTGCCATTTACTGCGTCAAGAGTCTCCGTTCTGGACGCGCCGTTTGCATACTCTATGTTACGATAATAACAGCCGTCAGCCTGCTTAACTGTTGTGACAGCATCACCGGACGCAAGGTTCTGAGTTGTTGTCCAGCTATCAGCGGCTTTATCATAAGACTGAGAGTAAGAAGAACCATCAGAAGATGTTCCGGAGCGATAAACTACATTATCACCCTCCATTCTTACAGAAGAGGTATTGCCTGCGCCATCTGAATACGTGGTCTTTTCAACCCCGGCTTCGCCTGAACCGGTACGAACAGTTGTGCGTACACCACCATTTGCCTGTGTTACGGTTTCGGTATAACCGCCGTTTGCGTCAGTCATTGCCTGAACAGTCGAACCGTCAGCACGAACAGCGTCTACTGTTGTCGCACCCGTCTTAGCATTAACTGTTACTGTGCTTGTACTACCCGTAGAATCAACGGAAGTTGTAGTTGTATCGCCAGTCTGTTTATTAACGGAAATAATATCAGAACCACCGGACGAATACGTAACGGTTGCTGTTCTGCTTGCGTCTGCTCCATTGCCTGTTTCAGCCATAGAGAACGAACCTCCGGACGCAGTCACATAGCTGATAGAACCGTCTCTGCCTCTTTCAATGGAATCTCTTCCTATCACATTGCCGTCCGCGTCAGTTGTAACTGTCATACCAGCACCACTGTTGGTAATGTTGGTTGTCTTGGTTTCACCAGAAGAAGTGTCTGTTTCTGTGATAGTATAAGCAACACTGCCGTTTGTACCAGCATGAGCCTCTGTTGTGACAACATCACCAGACGCAGTAGTCTCAGTAACAACAGTATGACCGTTGCCATAATCCTTATGATCAACAGTTCCTGCGGCTGAAGTGGTTGTTGTGAGCGTATAATTGCCTGTTTCATCAGAACCGGTAGAAGTTACGCTCTCTGAAATTACGCTCTTACCATCAGACGATTTGATAACAGTGCTTGTATCACCCGTCTGACGACCATTAGCGTCGAACATTGTTGTGGTTTCAGCTGTCGTACCATTATCAAGGACGACGGACTGTACCTGTTCAGATGTACCATCCGTGCTCTCAGTAGTCACAGTCTTGATACCGCCTGCCTGAACAGTTCTGATGACAGAACCATCATCATTCAGCTCATAGCCTGTCATATTCTCACTACCATCAGCATTCGTACTTGTGGATGTCATACTGGTGACAACACCGTCAGTATTAGTCTCGGTAACAGTCGTTACACCGTTGACATCTTCTGTTTCGACAGCAGAGCCATCAGCCGCAACAGTCTTAACAGAATGATAACCTGTTTCTGCATTATCAGTCTCAACGGTAGAAGTACCGTCGGGATTGATAGTTGTAGTCTTCGTGCTTCCGTCAGCTGTCATCTCGACGCGCTCAACTGTAGAACCATTAAGACCGCTTGTAATAGTCTCGCTGTTTCCGTCAGCGTCTGTCCTTTCAACAGTAACGTTAGAATTAAGCCCATCGAATGTCGTGGTAACAGTCTCTGCCGAACCATCTGCGCCGGTATAAGCTGTGGTAATGCCGTCAGTGCTGACAGTATTGACAGTCTTATTGCCGTCAGCGTCAGTTGAGCCAAGACTCAAACCGTTCATGCCTATTGCAACGTCAGAAGAAGTACCGTCCTCACCTACAGATGTCATAACAATGCCTCTGGTCGGATCGAAACTGATACCAGACGAAATCTGATTTTCAGCGTCATCCTGAGTCCATTCTGTACCAGACTCTGCCTCAGCTGTTGTCATGCTGTCGCTTGCAACAACTGCACCAGTTGCCGCTGTAGATACACTGCCGATTGAATCAGCCGCATTATTCGCACGATTATTCCCAAGCTCCTCTGTATCAGAAGTATCGCCGCTAAGCTCAAGATTATCTTTTACATCAGAAGACGCAATGTCGGAGACGCTTCCGAAACCAGACATCGGAACAGGTCCAGCAAACGCAGAACCAGAAGCACTGCCTGAGTATTCAGGACCATAGCTTTCATACGAACCGCCGTAATGAGCCTCAGACTCCTGTTCATCAGTTTCTGCCTCAGCCTCAGATACGCCCTCGGAACCAGCATGGTCTGTACTCTCAGTCTCACCGCGTATGCGACCACCAGCACCGCCATGTCCAGTTGTATAGGCATCATGTTCATCAGAATCACTGTCAAGACCGTTCATAAGAGCGTCCTCACCGATCGCCTTAGTTTCTCTGTCACCCTCTTCAGCACCAGAGCCGCCATCAAAACCAGAACCAACAGAGGGATTAACAGCCGCGTCAACTGCACTCTGAGCATTATCGTTTACAATTTGCTCAGCACTATCACTATCAATATCGTTTCTGGAATCCATGTCGTTTATCATATCCTGAACACCGCCAGCTAGTGCAACACCGCCGCCGACGCCTGCCGCAACACCTGCAACATTGACAGCGTCATTAAGCGCAGCCTTAGCCATACCACCCATAACGCCATCGGAAGAACCGCTGAGATTTACACCGAGCAGTGTGCCGATAACATTCTCGACCATGCTGTTGATCATGGACATTATATAAGAACGCCATTTTATGGCAAAACTTACAAAGAACACTATGACAAAAGCAGAAAGGAAAGACGATAATGTCACAAGAACATCAGCTGCATAAGCAGACGCAATCTGATCACTAGAACCCAGAGTAAGATAACCAGTGACTTTATCAAATAAGCCAAAGAAAAACTCATCAAATATGGACGTACATATAAACAGCACGTCTGTCATAAATGAAAAGAAAATCACGGTTATGAAAAGCTGTGCTATCATATTGACAACCATGCATATGCAAGTTCCTATCGATTTATAGAAACCAATAGTTGCAAGCAGGGCATGTCCCATGATCTGGAATCCCTTGAACAATATATCAAAGACAGTCCTGAATACATACACAACAGCAAGGAAAAAATATCCAAGCAGTACGGCAACCATATTTGACAGAAATGCAAACTGCATTAATGCGTTTCCACCTATAAGATTGATAGCATAATGTGCTTCCTGAGTATAACCTGATGAAGAATCTCCATAGGCTGTTATACCGGTCTGCGTAAACTCTGATGTCAGATATGTATACATAGACATAGTAGAAAAGCCTGTGAGCTTTGAGCAATCAATACCGTAAGTGGAATCACCAGCTGGCATACCTGTGAAGGAATACATCACTGTTCCACTCGGATGTTGTATAGCTCTGCCCCACAACTTTCCGTTATTCCATATGTTATAACCAACACCTGCAAAATCATTACTGGTCGCAAATCTTGCCCTGGCTACATCAGCATAGGTACTGGTCTTAGCTGAGTCAGTCGGGTCATATTTGATGGTACCTGAATCAACAGTTCCCTGAAGCCAATGAATCTTGCGCTCAGCGTTCTGCGAAAATGAGTACTTATCTGCTGATAGTGCAAACATATCACCATAAGATATGACAGAACTTTTTTTGGACTGCATCCATGCAACGACACTTGACTCAAACATCGTAGCCGTATACTTAGTGCCATTTGTATAAGACTTGAGCAAATCGCTTACGGCCTGTCTGTTCGAATACGATTCTGACGCAGTTGAAGCAGTAGACGTAGCTAAATTTGCACCGGTGCCGGTGCTGTATATGTAATCTTTGATGTATATGTAATCTTTGATAAGGATTCCTGAATTTTTCGATGTCGTCAGACCATTGGTTCCCGAAAACTTAAAAACATTGCTCGCCACATTGATAGCATTGCATGTCTTTCTAAGATTCCTGATAGTCATCGTATCAACAACCGAATTACTCAATCTATTCTGAGAACCTATGAATATACCTAATGTTGCGTCAGCAGGCGGATCCAATCGACTGCTTGCCACCCAGCTTGCAAAATCGACGAATGTATAACTTACAGCCTGAGTAATAAACTCGTCCGAAGCCGATTGTGTGTCAGCAAGCCCGTCAAGAACCTGTGTATAAGCTGAGCCAAGTATCGGTATACCCATAGCAACGAACACTACTTTGACAACGAATTTCTTAAGATTGCTGCCTATATAATACCGACCGCGTCTCGTAAGAAAATACGTAATGATAATAAACAGCAAAGATAACGGAATAGATACCGTCCACGCAAAATTGGTGAACATATTGAATATCTTTCCAAAAAAACTTGCCACAGAATTTACGGCAGCAGAATCACCACCACGAACAGCAGCCGCTTCTGCGTCAATTGCTGAAAGCTCATTTTTACCAACATCAACGTTAATATCTTTGAAAAAGACAAACGGATTCGTAGCCTGAAGAAATTTGAAACATGTCTCAAATATCATATTCACAGAACTTGCTGCGAGATATGAACCTTGTGCTATGAGTCCATATAGATTTCGCGTCTGGTCAGTTGCACTTGTACCAACCGAATCCAATCCTGTCAGATTAAGCAGCAAGCCATACGAATAATACTCATAGCCCGCACCAAGATTTAACCATGAAACAGATGACGTACGATCTGTAACTACTGACGAAGCGACGCTGTCTACTGAATAAAAAACACCGTTTTTTCTATCGGTTGCCGCCGACCTGGTGTTTTCAGGGCTGTTCAGTTCGTCATACTCAACCTCTCCAGATGAATATCCAAAAAAAGGTGCAATATTACTCATGTCCAACGAACTGCCATAAACATCGTCAACACCGTTGCCACCGCCTATAGTATTACCGGCAGAAACCTGTCTGTTCGCATAGTTGGTAGCCATACGTACCTGATGAGCAAACGAATGATCGACATTGATATCATTCCAGAAGTCAATATCATCAGATATGTTCTTCTTGCCCTCATCGGCACGATCCGTTTGAACATTCGACGCAGCATATGTCCGAACTGACAGTCCCACTCCTGACGGGGTGAACATATCTATTGCTAAAACCATTGCAAGAGCCATTGATACAACTTTTGCAAATTTTGTTTTTATCACATCATACACCCCTTTCAACGGTCATGCTTGACGCCAACATACAAATCAGGCTTGAACACGATATTATCAACACCTCTATGCAGATAATTATTGTCTGACTTAGGTGCAGTAATGAGTGATTTCAGCGTATTTGGCAATTTAATGCCGAACGAGGATTCGTAAAGTGCTGCGTCAGCCGGAGTCATTGTGCTTGTGATAGTATAGTCAGCTCTTATTGCCTGATTGAAATCCAGATCCTGCATATATGCCGCTACATCATCATACAGCAAACAGGTCCTGCCGCCGCGTTTATACAAGAAATCAAACTCTCGTCTGAGAAATCCCTTGACTTCCTGAGAAGTGATATTGTCACAGCCGTGAAATATAGCTAAATCACCTTTACCCAGACCCGACAGCGCATACGACACGACATTCACCAACTGAGCCATAGCGATGCCAGAACCACGCTGAAGAAGCTCACTGAAATCGTAGATGACTCTGTTCTTTTCAGTAACAGTATCAAAAACACTGTTAGTAATCGTGTTAAACAAGTCGCCATTGCTGGTAAGCATGGACCTGAATATGGATTTCAGTGTGCTGTAAGCATGAACCTGTTCGTTATCAACGATCGACGCCGCTAACAGAGCTTTGTGCTTCTGATCCAAGTTCATAACAAACTGTTCCAGTTTGGGAACCTGTTCGTGCGGAATGCCGATGAGTCTTATCTTTTCACGATTATACTGAGCATTATCGATCCACATATGACTGTCTTTATAAAACTGCGTCAAAGCCTCGCTGAGTGAATCACGAATGACAGTTTTATCATCTTCAGTAGGCGGAGATATCTGTTCGGTCATTATCTTGATCTTTTCAAGCTGTTTTGGGAAAAGCGTCAATTCAGCCTCTGGATCACCAAAAAACTCGAACATATTAAGGTCGCCCTGTGTCATGTTTACGAAATTTGTAAAGCTTTCGAATTTGGGAGAAACCATGTCCATGTTCACAGGTGATAACAGAAAGTGAACAACCTTATGGTTGTTCAAAATTGCCGCCTGTGCTATCTTTGAACCCCAGACATTACTGCGGCGTACTCTGTCCTGATACCTGTCATCAAACACGCCGTCGGCAAGAACAATGTGCTTCGGGAAGTAGTCGATATCGAACAATACTGCGGAATTATTAACGTCGCCGGTCATCGTTCCTACGAACTCTCCGTCATGATCTTCTATGCCGTGCGTCACAAGGCTGTAACTACCCGCATACTCAGTAGATGTATAGTAGAAACCTGTACCCAGTTTAGTGTCGTTATCTCTGAGCAAAGTGGACATCTCTTTTTTCTGCTCACCCTGGTAAGGCTCTAACGTCAGACTCGAAAAAGCATCAATGTAGTCCTTTCTTATCTGGTCTATAGCTGCGTCAAGCTCTTTCAGACTCGGAGCTAAAACCTGCAAACGATAATGAACGTGAAGATAAGACGCGCCGTTCAGCAGTTCGGCAGCGATTGTCTCCAAATCGGTTGACGCCTTGCCTGCCTTACGGCGGGTCGTGTTCGTACCACCCCTGCCCTGCTCGCCTGCATTTGCTTCCGCAACTTTTTCCGAACGAGTCTGATGTTGATTGACCCACTCATCTGTAAGCCTGTTCACCTGTTCGAATCTGATTACTTTTGTTGTTTTAGGCAGATTATGAGGAAGCAGACCAAGCCCCCAGAACTGTCCGAAACGGTCTGTCGCACCGTTGTTATGAAACATAGCGAGAATGCAGGAGTACATATTGTCGTCTATTCTCGTATAATCAGAGAAGAACATATAACACTCATGCGGGCGGAGAGCAAGTAAATGCGGATTATCTTCATATGAATAAACCTTGCGAGGTTTTTTAGGACCGAAAAGTTTTGCCAAGCCTTTCTTTTCAGGTTCATCATCGTCCGGCGTTTCCACCTTGATATCAATGAGTTTACTGCGTTTCAAACTGTCATCTTTCACAACAGCCTTGCTATCATGAACATCTTTGGCAGTTTCCTCTGATTCAGACACCTGTTTGGATTTCTTCATGAAAATATTTATCACTTGTCGTCACCGCCTTTCTTTGTATTTCGCGTCAACACTTCAATAGAATCATTGTACGGATTAAATGTGTAACTTGTTGACAACACGTCAAGGATTTCATCGCCGTACAACGGAATACATCTCTTGATAAACAATCCTGATGTGTCAAGCTCCGTCTGAAGCGTTATCTTTGCCGCCGTTAAGGTTTCCAGCGAATCAGCCTTTACGATCATGTACTGATGTATTGACTGATATTTTGAACCCACAACGTCCCTAAGCATTGTCAGCTGATTGTTGCAAAGATCCTTCAAATCCGGATCGGAAACATTGAGCCGATTATAACGTGTCTTGACTGCTGCCGCCTGATTATAAACTTTCTGAGACTCTTTCAGAGAAATAAATATCAGCTCAACATTTGGGTCAATTTTGCGATAAAAATTATCAACAGCATTGATTATATTGTTTTTATCTTCGTCAAACAACAGCACCGACGCTGTTCCAGTTACTCTGTACATATATCCGAAATGCTTATCAGCGAATTTTATCGTTCCTGTATCGTCTATGCCCTTAATATTGCACATATCAAGCATTGGTGTTGCAGGTACATTGCGGCGGGTAATGATTTTGCGATTTGACGGTACTGTAAGATAACTTATGAGAGAAATGATACTCATCAAATTCATTCGTTTTGTTTTGTCCGTCATGAACAAGAGTACAGTCATAGCTATCCACAGACACACGAAAATGAATTTCTGCACTATATTACCAACAGCAACCAAATCACTTTGAACTGCACCGACACAGACACAGCCTGATACGACGGTAATGATAACGAATTTTATAGGCAACGGTCTGAGACCGACGCCGTTTTTCTGAAGCGTTATTTCTGTATCTAATGCTGTAGACAGCATCGGAGTCTTGATGCCGTACGACTGTTTAACTGCCATATATTGTGCTCCTTATACAACATTTTCTGCGGTCATGTTTATAACACGACCGCAGAAATTTCCGAATCAAAAGTGCGGAACGATTTTCTTTTCGTTCTTATCGTACGACAGGTCAGCATTGAACGTACCACCTGTTTTCTTGCTGACCAATCCCTCGACATGAACAACCTCGCCAGCTTCAAGCTTAGTCTTTTCGTCATCGGTAAACGTATGGCCGCACCATGCCTTAGGAACGCCGTTTGCACTATCAGCGAAGCCAGTTCTCTCGAAACCGACATACTTATGACCGTTGTACTCAAGCTCGCTGAGCTTGCCTTTGACGCCGTATGTACTTCCACTCTTGCTGACCAAACCGTTTACATTGATTTCCTTGCCGCTGAGAAGAGCTTCACATTCTTCATCTGTGAATCTGTGGCCGCCCCACTCACGTGTAAAACGAATAGTCTTTCCTGTAACGGACCAAATACCCTCATACTTTTCCTTATCTGTAGCCATGTTATTACCTGCTTTCTTCTGAATTGTCTGACCGTTCGCGGTCATTGTTCTTAAATCTTCTCTGACGTATCCTGCGATTTTTGCAAGACACGCTTCAGCTGTTGTTTTGCCAGCCGCTATATCTCTCATATCCTGCTGCATTTCTTCGGTAAGAGCAAGACTGCCGATATGCGTATTAGGCAGAAGTTTATAGCTGATTTCGCCGCACTCTGCCATTGTGATCTTGCCTTTTTTATCCACAAGCAGCGGATATGCTGATTTTTCAGATGTTACATCTGCGTAAGTGCTCGTTCTTGTAGCACCTGTGCCTACATCATGCTTCTGAAGCTGAGTCATCAGCCATTTCATAGTCGGCACGGGAGGCTTAGGCGGAAAGCCCTCGTAAACAAACGGTTCAGCATTCTTGCCCAGATGTCTGCCATCGTCCCGCTCATCTTCGTCTTTGTCGTCAAAAACGGCTTTCCAGCCCATTGAGACAGGAATAGACGTTTTAGCTGCAAACGCAGGATATTTCGCCAGATGACCCTGCTCAGAATCGTAGATATAATCTTCGGCGAGCATTGCAAGATAAGACTTCGCAAGAAGTTCATAAATAGCAGAGGCTGGTGCGCCGTAGCTTGCCAGAGAATCAAGACTCGTTGGAACGTTTGTTCCAGGTCTGTTAGCACCATGAGCACCGCCGGTCTTAACATGTGTGCTTCTCGGTATTCTGTGAGTCAGGAGTTTCTTATCCACACCTACCACATCAGCGATTTTATCCACAAGCGGAAGCAGGTCGTTGAACTGTTCAGGCGAAATAACTTTATCTTCTGTTCTGGGATAACTTACTATCTGAGCCTCGTACATCTTCTGATATGTATCCAGAACCTGCTTTGCCTTGAAACCCTTAGGAGCCAGTATAGCAGATAAACTTGCCAGATCCAGCAGCTTTTTCGGCGGAGTGGATTTACGCTCAGTCCTATCGACAACTACCTGACTAGAGGTATATGTACAAGGAACCTGACGTTTATCGGGATATGACTGTTCATCGGGATTCGTATAAACGTTGCCGTTTTCGTCTTTGAACCGATTCTGATAGAACGGAACTTTCTTGTAATTGGCAACCGCAGCAAGACCGTCGCCTACTATGCTGACCATTGCTGATTTCAGTCTCCCCTGCCGTACAACCGACTTACCGTCGCCGCACGTTGTTGCAATTCTCGTAAACTGCATCGTAAGAAAATCGAACTTAGCACGATACAGTGACTTTTTGTAATCAGGGTTTCCATAGAAATTCGATATCGTCTTACGAGTTTTGAACGCTTTCTGTATTTCATTAACAGATTCGTCATCGAAATACATTCTGGAGATCTGTTTCTTATTGAGTTTCAACTCTTCGATTATCTCATAAGCCAGAAGCTCACCCTCGCCTGTAGGATCAACATCGGTTGCAATGACTATCTCATCACAACCGGACAAAATTGTCTTGATATTCTTAAGAACATCGTTGATATTCTTTTTCTTGACTCTTTTCCACGAAAAATCTGTCTCGTTCCACGGCAGGTTCTTCACGTCCCATGATTTGTAACGATTTGCTTTGGAATCATCGACCATATCATTTGGCTGAGCAAACTCATACAAATGACCGAGCGCATTTACTATCTGATAATCTGTATCAGCAAACCGACCCTTTGAACCACCCAGAGCCTTTGCAAAATTCTTTGCAGCACTGGGTTTCTCACATAAGATTCCGACCATGTTATCTCCTTAATCATTCTTATCTTTGGTCTGATTGTATATCCGGCGACCTCGTTCAAGCTCATCTATCCGCTGCTGATCAACAGCCTGTTCACGCAGGCATTCCAGCATATCAAGATTGTCCTGCTCCCTGAAATCGGTATTTTTAGGACTTTTTCTAGGTTGAGTAGAACCGTAGCGCCTGTCGAAAGTATTGAAACAAGTACAAAGTTCTATCGACTGAAGCAAAATCGTCTGAATTTTTGTCGCTCTCTCAAGATGAGAAAGTCTTTCGTTGATCGAAACCAACTTATCATCAGACTCATAATTATCGACAAGCTCCATAGCTTTGTCCGATATTTCGCAGGCACCGTTTGTTACAATATAAACAGCAGCTGAAACCAAATCAGCCTTGCTCGCCGAACAAGGGAACAAAGAACGAAGAGCGTCCATAACTGATTTAGGAATATGATGTATGAACTCAGTACGATCCGATTTTGATTCTAATTTATTTACTGATTTTCTCGTAACAGACGATTTACGTGTTTCGTTTTTTTCAACAACGTTCGATGCAACGGCAGTATCAGACTGATTTGCTGTTACAGAAACATCTACTGCAACAGCAGGTGTTTCAACAGATACTTCTTGATCTACATTTATGAACGTGCATGACCCGCTATCATCAACAGCCAAAAGACCAGCCCTGCGCAGCTCGACTATTTTATGCTTACGCCAATCATGTTTGTCAATAGGACTAAGACCCTGAGGCATTTCTCGCTCATATATATCAGGCAAAGGATTGTTGTAATTTATCTTCAGACCCATATATCAGCTCACCTCGTTTCATCAATATCTTCGTCCAATTCCCCATCGTCTTCATCGAGAAGATAATTATCCCCTCTGGTGAGAGAAATCAGACTGTCAAATCCGGACGTAATAATTTTTTCGAGAGCCGATACATTAGACGACAAAACCGCTGTCGTATCCACAAGCTGATTCAGTCTCTGAACTTCAAGAGTAGGTATATCATAATCTTTGTTCTGATATGCGACATAGAAATCAATCGCATTTTTCAAGAACTCGTTTATGGTTATACCATTCTTTTTAGCCCAATGCAGCACCATGTTATAGGTGTCTGTATCGACTGACGCGGTGAAACGACAACGGTCATCTTTTTTATTTGATTTTGTTTTTGATGTCATAGCAATATGCCTTTCATGTTGTCGAAACAATGATGTCAAAACAGTGATGTCTTTTATATTATTATATCATATAAATATCGAACTGTCAAGCCTATCATTTCAAAAATGCTCAATTATGTGTACTTTTGTATCGGCTTTTAGTTTATACTGTTTCAAAATCAAAAGAGAAACGGGCAGTCGTTGCCGACTGCCGGATTTTTTTCAAAGAGAACGAAATGCGGCAGAACACAGAGGTGTCTGCCAGCTGTTCTTTAAGAGAGAACGATACGGTTGTTGCCAACCGTCGGGTTTCTTTCAAAAGAGAAAGGTCTACAGTCCTTGCAGACTGTCGGTATTTTCTTAAAGACGATTTTGTCTGATTCATGTCACTCCCTGTCTGGCGACTATAGTGACATACGGGATAAGAATTGTCTTAAAAGGAAAGCGCTTACAGTTGTTGCCAACTGTCGGGTTTTCTATAAAAGATAATTGACTGAAATAAGCTGTCTCAATGTCTGGCGACTATAGCTGCTGAAAAACACGAAAATTATCTGGACACTTCAAACTTAGGGCGGCGTGCCTGCCGCCCACTATTTTATTCAAAAAAGGAGAACATAACCATGAACATGAATAATTTTGCGATCTTAAGAGGCAGACTTACTGCAGACCCCGCTGTTTTCGCAAACAAGGACGGCTCCAGCAAGGTGAAGTTCACCATCGCCGCTGAAAACAATTACAAGAACAAGGACGGCAAGCGCGACGCACAGATGATTCCGGTGGAAGCATACGTCAAGGACTATGCAAAGAGTCCGTTCGCACTCATTCACAAGGGCGACAAGATCAGCGCTGAATGCTCTCTGCGCATGAACAACTACGAGAAGGACGGCAAGCCCATTTACAACACCGTAGTGTTCGTCGAGAACATCACTTTCGAGGAGTCTCAGGCTGTGACAAAGGCAAGAGCTGACGCTCGTGCTGCTGCTGAGGCTGCCGCAGAGGCGCCTGCTCAGGCTTAAGAAACGACCCTGCACTATATGTGCAGGGCTTTTCTTTCGGGCATGACTTGCGTCATGCCGGTTTTTTATTAAACAGAATTATCGCTCGAATGCGGTGATATGTAATATGGCTGGTTTACGGAGATCGGACCAGCGAGTTTAACTCGACTGTGGAATATCGGAAGCAGACTGTAGTACGCATATTATCGTGCCGCCCTGAGGCGATAGAGGATAGTTCTGTTCTATATACAGACGTAGCTTAGTGGTAGAGCAGCGGTGCGCACCTTAAAAACAAGGACAGCAAGACAGAAGTTCGATTCTTCTCGTCTGTACCAACAATGCCATAACATCCTCCTTTCATCAGAAAAAACCTGTGGACAAAATCCACGGGTTTTTTCTTTTTTCTGGCATGACTTGCGTCATGCCGGGGTGGTGATAAGTCGCTTATGGCGATATAGCTTAGTTGGCTAAAGCACATGTTTCATACACATGGGATCGTTGGTTCAAGTCCAGCTATCGCTACCATTAAGTCCGGACAGCAGGGCGGAAGGTGAAATTACCGAATGTCCGCCGCTGCTCAATGAGCAGCGGCGGCGGTATCATCTGACGTTTGACGGCAAGCGAATAAACCGTCAGTTGACAGTAATCTCAAACTGTAGATAATCAGTCTGCATAAGCAGGTGCAAAGGTCGGCATAGGGATCTGAGGCTGTAAATGATAGTAAGAAGCTCTTGCAAAAGAGTGAGCACTCTATGCACAGTGCGGTCAAGCTGTTAAATAACGGAGTGGCAGGCGGCCCGCAGACGCCTGTAAGGATTAAGCATAGCTATTGGTACGCTTTGCTGAAAATCTTCCCGACCAGCAGACGAAGGATCATAAATGTCTGTGTCTCGTTTATAGCTTTGGGGCAGAAATGGAAAGCTATCGCGGCGATACGTCAAGCAAAGGGGTGCGTTAAGCCCCATCCCATCTCGGCAATAGAAGTTAGGAAAGACAGCGGGTGCAATTCCCGCAGCCGAGCTTACGGGGCGATTCATGTCGAAGTTAAAGACAAATCGCTCCGATCACAAATTGGAATGGTATAGTCAGGGTACATCCGGCGTCAAGCCGTGATACGGGTATAAACCCGTCATTCCAATGATACAGCAGATTAGAGAAACGGTCATCTCACTAGGCTCATAACCTAGAAACAACAGGTTCGACTCCTGTATCTGCAACCAATTACCCGTCAAATCGCTCATAAAATCCTTTCACAAAAAAATATCCACAGATTTATTCTGTGGATATTTTTTTCAATAATTCACCACAGGGTTCTATTCAATGAGTTCTTCACTGCACCCAAATCTGGGGACAGTGATTTTTGAAATATCATGCAATACATAGTCATATATTTTTTCACAAGACTCCTCACAGGAATAAAAACCTGTGAGGAGATTTTTTTCTCGTTCTGATACCTGCAACAGTGGTCATTCACGGTTTGAAATCACAGGTGCAGTGTCACACAGAAAATGGGCTCTGGTACACTGGTACAAACTTTTTTGAAACCCTTTATATATATAGAAAAAATATAAAACACATATAGTCATAATGCACATATTTATCATTTCATTACTAATAATTTAATACTATATAACCCGTGACTTTGTACCAAGAGTATATAATATATTATAAATAAAGGGTTTATGTGTCACAAGAGGTGGTACAAGTGCGGTACAAAGTTTGAAATGAAAGAGTAACTTTGTACCGTTAGCACATCTAAATGTCACAATGGTACAAACTTTTTTGAAAAGTTTTTCAAGAGAGTTTGAAAATCATATCAAAAACGAAGAAAATTAGTTTTTCAACCAACTTAAAAAATAAAATTGTTGATTAACTTTGTGCAAAATGACTGCACTATAATCACCAATAAAAACATTTATAATAATGCACAAATTGTAGGAAACATAATGGTAAAATATGGTGTGGTACAGAGTTTGATTTTCAAAAATCAACTTTGTGACAGGTTTGTACCACCCCCGTGACAAAGTGCGTGACATTTTCCCTTATGCTCTTGTCCCCTACCAACTTTGAACTATATTTTTGTAAAGTTTATTGTGATTGTTGAACTCAAATTGCACATAAACGTGCATTTTTAATTATGTTAGTGTTGACAACTATGTCTTTGTGTGTTATAATAATCTTACGGGGCTTCTCGTCCCTACGACAACTTTGACTTGACATATAGAGAAAGGACAAAAATCCAATGAAGAAAACAAAAAGGCTTGCTGTGCTCGCGATGGCTGCTGTAATGACTGCGTCTGCACTCACCGCATCTGCGTCAGCATACTATACCACCATTGACCCTTGGGTAAATGGTGGTCAGTGGTCATGGGGTTCTGACTGGTCATGGTGGCCGAGCAGCGGCGGCAGTTCGTCGTCTGGTTCATCCAGTACTACCGACAGCGCTTCACTGAATCGTATCCCCCGCAGACTTTACATGACTTGCTACAAATCTAATCCTGCTGCAAGAACGGCTGTTGCTCAGTCTCGTATTGACGAAGCTGCAAAACTGGTCAATCAGGTGAAAACGCTGCCGAATGCCGCTTTTGACGGCGTGACTTTGTCGTTCAACGATACTATCTACGATCATCTGGCTAAGGTGGACGATGAGAATGGCACAACGATCCTCACTTTCAACAGCCAGTCTAACCTTGAAAGTGCAATAAAGAAAATACTCGCCGAGGAACAGACTCTCATCAACGACGCTTTCAAACCGTATGTTGCTTATATCAACGGTCTGTTGAATGGCGATTGTGTGAAATATGTAAGCACTGACACTGAGGAACAGAAAACAACTAAAACGGCGAACAAAGCTCTGCTTGAAAAAGCAAAGTCCCTGCTGTCTTATACTTATGATAAGTCCGACTTATTCGACGCTGACAGCGTAACAAACAGCCGCGATTATTTGACAATATATCTCACGACTGCGTCCTCTTCCGGCTCTGTTACAACATCAATTTCCAACAAGTCTGACCTCGATGGTTTTCCTCGCATCATTGTTGACGGCAACACTATTGACTGGGATAATATCGAGCATGTTGATGTTACATCCAAGTCAAATAACTCTTGGTGGTTTGCTCTGAAAGACGGAAACACTTCTAACAGAACTCACTACAAGGCTCTCACCAACGATTATTACTGGCTCAAAGGCATGGTTGTCCCGAATATCACCCCTGTTATTGCCTTTGGTGCCGACTTTCGTGACTGGCAGCCTTACGAAGCAACCACTACTTCCAGCTCCAACAGCTATGACGATGACAACTCCAGATACGATTATACCAGCGATGATTACATTTATTACAACTCTCGTTATCACTACGCGTCTGAGTTCGTATATATCGTAACAAACGGAAGCAGCGTATGCTATTATCCGAACCTTGATTATGCTAATGCGGCTTGCTCTACCGGCGACAGTTATATCGTAAAAGCTGTTGCCTCAACACACAGCGAAGCGGCGCCTTATTTCTGTTTCGTAAACGGAAAGTATTATACAAGCATAAATGCAAGTGCTTACCCCGCATATACGGCTAAGATGGCTATTCCGGATACGACTTCGAGTCCTGATACGTCATCTCTGTACGGACAGACGTCTTATTACTACCTCCACGAAAATAACGTATATAACTACGATGGCAAGCTGATGGGTGCGGCAAGTTCCAGAGGCTACGATAAAACTAAAGGTTCTATCTGGTTCTGCGTCAACGACGGTAAGTTCTATACAGGTCCGCAGACCGGAAAAACCGGATTCTTCGTTTCTTCGACATCTAGCTCCGATAATTCCGGCTCGGCTACCGTTTCCCCCACTGATCCGTATTATGAATACTGGTACGCAAAACTGACCGAACTTGAGGCCGAAATCACCAAGAAGCTCGCTGAGCTTGACGACATCAATAAGCGCATCGATGACGCCAAAAAGAACGAAAAAAACACAAAAACAGATTCGTCTAAAGATACGCCTGTGAAGAACGATGACGCCGCGTCTGATTCAGCTGTTTCGATTACACAGCGTTACAAGAACGCGTCAAGCGCCATTCTCTATGTCACAGCGGCTGAATTGGCTGATATCAGAGCAAACTACACGGCTGTGACTATCAAAGCCAAAAACAACACACTCTGGACTATTCATGCAAGCGATATCAAGACGCCTAAATTGACCAATCTCCGTGTCATTTACAAAACCAACAATATTCCTGATTCTTTACGCAAGAGACTGCTGTCTAAAAAGGACGTTGTTGCTGCCACTCAGATTACGATCGGTGAAAACGTTGCATGGAGCTGGAGTGGCTCTGTGAGACTGAAATATACCACCAAATATGCAAACTATTACGCAACACTCTATCGCTATGATTCCAAGACAGGTTCTCTCGTCCTGGTAGATGAATCCACCATGGACAAAAAGGGCTATCTGACGTTCAACAATATCAGCCACGGCGGTGATTACATCATCACCTTTGGCTGATAAAATATATCTAAAAACAACCTATGAATGCAAAAGACTGCACGTTCTTTCGAGCGTGCAGTTCTTTTTTATAGCACATATAATTTTGTTGCATTCTCCTCTGCCCTGACAATTTTTATTTTATCACCGATTTGGATCCACCTGTATTGACTGTACGATACTTCGATTTCTTTCTTTTCAACAGTATCACCGTCTGTTATTTCCGCCATAACGCGTTTTGAGTTTTTGGGTCTGATAGTCTTTTCCAGCACCGTTGTTTCGTAAATATAAATGTTGTTATACTGCGGTATTTTCCTCCTGAATGCTGTAATTATGACCACAATGGTTATCATAGCACCGATCACGTCGATCATCACCTTTATTAAGGGAGTTATCAGCGGTAAAATCATCACAATCGCCATAATCACCATGATGATAACAGATGCTATAATGCTTGCCTTTTTTACAGCGGGAACATTGCTCTTCTCTTTGAGCTGCTTATTGAAAAGGTCGATTTCTTCAGTATTTGCGTAGCGCCACATGTTGTCATATTCCTTTCTTGTCGAAACATAGATGTCATTAAAATCCATAAAGACAGCCTTTTCCAGACTGCCTTTACTGTTGGTATCTTATTCGCCTGTTATATTGGAAAATCCTCGTTTGTATCCCATATAGGTGATTCACTTTTGTATTCAGCTTTTTCTCCGATTGTATACTCCGGATACCTGAGTTTGATAGCTTCCATGTAATATACTGCATTGGTATCACAGAAGATATTATCAGGTGTGCTGTCACGGCTGTTTTTATCAACATACGTACTCCAGAGGTTGAATGCCAGCAATGTTGTTTTTCTGCTTGAACCTGTCTGCCAACCCTCATGTAAACCATCAAACAGTATTATATCGCGGTCTGTATCAAACAGCTTATCGAAATGTTCGTAACAATCCGAATTCAGCGATAATAGATACGCAAGCGAAAAATGATAGCAATTCAGTTTATTCATTTGCCATAATAGGCTGTAGTATCTATCCACATGCTTTTTATTCTTAAAGAATATATATTTGCATGAAAAGTTGCAGGACTTATCGATGTATTCAGCCTTTTTCAGTGCGTCATCCATGGCTTTACTAAATGCTGACCAGTTTACACTTTCGTAATCTATCTCAGTCAATACTCTGTAAATATCCGATAATTTTACGATTTGGGAAGAAGATTTCTCCAAAAACGCACGTGTGAACTCAGCTTTCGCACAATCTATAACAAAATCATAAATCGCGCAAAATTTTGATACAGCTTTGTTCAGCTTATACGGGCGATAATACTTGCAGAGTGCTGCTGCAATCCAATCAATATTTTCGTCACCATCAGTAATAGAGCCAAATTGTGTTTCATTAAACACATTCGTCACAATATTGCTCGATGGGAGAAACGCTTTGACGCAAACATCTAATGCTGAAGCCTGTCCTTCATCCGGTAACATGAATACCCTGCCATCTTCTGACATGAAGAACGCAAGTGCTTTTCCCCAATCAGATTCAGGAAGATTGCCGCTGTTTGCTTTAAGAAAGCCAGCATACATCTTTAAGACAATAGAGATAGCAACAGTATTTTTGTCACAGTCTTTATTATCAACTCCTTTCTGATATTTTCTCCCCTGAGTCTGCTCCATCCATTCATCCAAATCAAAAGTCGGCAATGAATATGGACGTTCACTTTCACTGTTGTCATTATTCAAAGATGTCCCGAAAACCATGCTGTCATAGGCGTCACCGAGGTCAACCTTGTCACCCAAGATATTTTCCCAATCAATACCCATAACTATAAAAACTCCTTTGAAATTATATATTTTACTCCCACCGGATATTGCTTATTCGATGGGAGTAATTGACTTATATCAGCGTGCGGCTAACTGGAACAGACCCTCTCTGTTGAGGAAACGAGAGTATCTCGAATCAAGATACATAATGGGGAACTCATCGCCTGCCGAAAAACTCTTAGACGCTTTAATAAGCGCGGGATAAAGCTGTTCTTTCAACGGACTTGCACCGCCGCCGTACACATAGACGACTTCAATCTGACCGTTCGCTTTGTTCAGAATGCTTGTGAACTCTTTTACGATTGCGTCAACAAGCGTCATAGATTCGGCATTCACAACAGACATTGCGCTGTCGTACTTACGGCGCTTGAGTGCAGACGGGGCTGTCTGGAGAAATTCACCGAGAGATTTTCTGTCGTGGAATACGTTGTTTGCAGCCTGAAGCGGAGCAAGAGAGTTCTCAAGTACAGTTCCGTAACCCTTTGATATGTTAGCCGAGAAATCAGTATTAAAATGTGTACCTGTAAATACGGGGAAATTAACCGTTCCCTCGCCGATATCTATGCCCAGGGTTCCGGACGCACCGAGAATATCATTCGCTGTAATTCCGTCAAGCTTTACACCATTCGATCTGACGTCCTGCAGAAGAGCGTTCATGAACTTTTCGCCCTTAGATACGATAGCTATCTGTGCAGACGCACCCTCTGCGAGAACCGATACTCTGCTGAACTTGATTTCTACTCTGACAGGAGTCTCGAAATTGTGGAAACATACGATGTGTGTTGTCTTGGTAAATCCCTCAGAAAAACTGTCACGATATGTTTTGAACTCAGTTATCGGCAGCGCAAGAGCTGTCTTTGCCTCGACCTGAATCGTTTCTGTCGGCAGAGCGTTTTTCGTCCTGTAATAATTCTGAAGAGCCGCACCTGCAATGATACTGAGTACAAGAACGGCTGACAGAGGCTGATTTGCTTTAGAAACATGACTTTCGATGTCGAATGCTGTGATCGACTTACCACTCTCAACTCCTCTTCTTCCGAGATATGCACGAGTGGTAGCATGAATTCCTGTCACCAGCGGACTGTCAAACGTAATGGTTGCTCTATCGAAAATATTATCGATTTCATTCTTGATATCTGTCGCAGGCAGATCAGTCGGATTCGGTACAGCAGCTACGCAGCTGGGGATATCGATATTTACGTTATCAGCGTCATTAGCCTTTGTTGCACCTTTGACATAGCCGTTTCCTATGTCAAGACCTGCTATGATTTTGATTTTATCCATGTGTGTTATCTCCTTATGTCAACATACTTTCAAGCATAGCTCCTACGTCATCGTTCTGCTTAGGAGCATCAGGTTTCTGTTCAGGTTCAACCGTTTTGTTTTCTGTCTGAACAATAGGTTCAGCTTTGACAGTCTGTTCCTGCTTTTCAGGTTTAGCTGCGACCTGATGGGATTGCACCGGCGCAGGTTCTCTTATTGTAGCAATAAGTTCACCCTGCGGTCCTGTCGTTACAGTCACATCATCAGCGATCATCATCGATCTGCATGTTACGTCTTCCATACCATATTTTGCAATACAGTCTTTTATCAGCATCCTGATGCTGGTTGAAAAGCTGTGCTGTGCAGCCGCCCATTCTGCGATCTGCTGATCACTGGCTGGCGCTGAGAAATGGTATCTTGTTGTCTTGTTCTGCATTCAGCTTGTCCTTTCTGTATTTTTTTGATCAAGTCTCCTTGATTTCCGTAATTATATTATAGCATATTCTAGGAAATAAGTCAATACCCAGTGCGCCAAAATTGCGCCTTTTTTGTCACTTTTTTGTTACAATTTTGGCGCACTTCTCATTTGTGCCGATTTTGTTACATTTTTAGTACCATTTTTGTAACACTTTTGTTACATATTTGGCGCACTTGCTTTTGTTCTCCACTTTTGTTACAATTTTCGCACCATTATTGTAACATTTTTGGAGCACCAAAAATGTAAAAAGCAGTCGTTGCCGACTGCCAGAATGCCTAAAAAATGAAAGGAATTTGACAACCATGACACGTGAAGACATTCTTGCTCGCATAAAGGCTATCTGCGACGCTAACATCAATTCAGATTACCATTTTACCACAGAGGATAAGATCTATCGTGAGCAGAAAGCTGAGACAGCTATATCCTCTATACTTGCCAACGCAAAAAACGCAGCTAAGCGTTCTTACGCTGTATTCAACATGTTCAAAAGCTACATTGAAAATGAAGCTGTAACCTCAGCTCAGTATGAGCGTTCCGTAAGAGCTTTAGCTGACATTCTCAGAGTATGACCGAAAGGAAACAGACATCTATGGGAAATGACATCAACGTAGCAGGTGTTACGTTCGCAAATCCTGACGGTGAAAGCAGACAAACGATACTTCGAAACTTCGGTTTCGGGTATCGTTATGCTTTACTTCATCAGACGATTTTCAATAACGAACGTGCTGTCGAGGTCTGGATAGACGGAAAACAAGTAGGCTATATTCCGAAGAAAGAACTCAACAATCCTCTTAGTTACAAAGAACTGCTCATAGCGCAAATAACAGCGTTTAAAGAGAGGGGTAAAACCGTTTATTGTGCGACACTCTCCCCTGTTCAGAAACCCAGCGAAATTGAACAGCTCGATATGACTCGGTTTTGTAACATTCGAAACCTACCTGTTCCGACTGTGCTTGACAAGCGTGCGTATGAAATGTTCAAATACCAGCACAGCTGATTCATTGCTTGTGCAATGCCGGTGTTTCAATTACATCTTATGAAAGGATTTTATGCTATGAAATTTAGAAACGACCTGTATTTTCTCAGCAACATGTACCCTTGTTCCGTTACCATAAACGTTGACGGACGACTTGTTACGATGAAAAGTGCTGAAAGTGCTTTTCAGGCTTTGAAATTCCCCTCGCGACTTGACGAATTCACTGCTCTTGACGGTTTTGCTGCCAAGAAAAGAGCGTTTGCTCTTCGCTGCGAACGTCGTTCCGACTGGTTCGATATCAGCCTCGATATAATGCTGTATGTTCTTCGCTGCAAATTTACGCAGCATCCCGACCTTGCAGTCAAACTCAAGGCTGTTGACGGTGAAATAGTAGAAGAGAACGAATGGAACGATACATTTTGGGGCGTTTGTCGTGGAAAAGGAGAAAATCATCTCGGAAAAACACTAATGACGATTCGCGAAGAACTACGAACTGATTCTAACGATTGACCGTATTTTGTGAAAGGAATGATCAACATGACCTTAATCAACGAAACATCCCGCTTTTTCCTCGCTATTCGCAATGGCATATTGCTTTCTGATATCGATGATGCGTGGTGCTATAAGCTGTGTCTGCACAGTCTTATCACAGTGCAGACAGAAGACGACGGACATTTTCATATCCGTAATGCGGCAAATGACGAAGATATCGTAGTGCTGCCTGCGTCATATGAAAAACCTGAACTTCATGCGCTGGAATGTCGCAGTGATTACGTAGAGCTCACGAGAGAACAGTATCAGCACCTCAGGGCGCTCAGAGTCCTGCTCGAACGTGCCTCAGACCAGACGTTCTTCGATATCGGCAACGAGTGTGACTCATGTCTTACCGAAGATATTGGTACAGCTAATGACCTGAACGACATTTGCAAACTAATGCATGACGTTTACAACAAAGCGAAAATGGCTTATCATCGCGAAGCATGTGCTGTAATACACACAGCACATTGCTAATCATTTCAAGTATAGAAAGGAACTTTGCAATGAATAACGATAAATTACACGGCTATAGCTGGGACTACCTCGCTTCTACAATGCAACCTATAACAGAATGCTCTGTTAATATGCGAAAGGAGCTGCACGAGAGATGGAACGATCTGCGTGAAAAGATCGACGATAACCGTGTCACCGACCTTTTCGACAACTTCCAGAGAGCCGGAGACTATGCTCATTATGAGTTCTACGGCGAAATCACCGATAAACTCGTTGAATTACTTGGACGTGAACCTACTGCTTACGATATAATCATGATCATAGACAACGGTTTTCATCATTTTGGAGCAACTTGTGCAATCAATGGCAGGCAGTTTCACGGCAAGGTCAACACTGATTAAACCACGAAAATGCCAGACAATGTCTGGCATTTCAGCCGCTGTGCGCGGCTTCGGAGCAATAATAAAACGGAATTAAAACCTACGAATGGCAGCGTTAGTTCGCGGAGTGGCAATAGTCACGATGTGCTGCTGTTCGTTAGTTTTTGTGAAGAAAGGATATTTTATGAAGAACACAATCAAAGTCGCAGGCGTAACATTCTCTAATGACAACGGTGTTAACCGTCAGAAAATCATCGCTGTCCTTGGAGCGGGCTGGAAAACAGCTAAGCTCAAGCAGGTGATGTTCAACGGCGAAAGAGCTGTTGAAGTGCGTATCGACGGACTGCTCGTTGGCTATGTACCCAAGACTCAGCTCAAGAACCCGATGTCCAACGAAAGAGAACTTACGGCTTTCATCGAGTGCTACAACAAGAAAGGCGTAAACAAGTGGTATGTTACACTCAGCGAACGTGAAACGCCATCTGGCAAAGAGTATGCCTACATGAAGAAACTCTGCTATCAGGCAAACATACCGATGCCGGCATACGACAGGCGCGCTTATGCTGCATACTGGGCAGTTGCTAAGGCGTAAAAACTACGGTTTACAATCGGATAACAATGTTATCCGATTGCTTTTTTCTTGCATTATTACGCCAAATTTGGTATAATATATGTATCCACACAACGAAAAGAGATTGATAATTATGAAGAAAATACCAACACTGTTTAATCGCGAGTTTGAAAATCATCGTATTAAGACAATCACACCCGATGTAACACCGGGCTGTGAATGGGTGCTTGCAGGTGAGGGCGTTGCTACAGAAAAGCTCGACGGCACATGCTGTTTATTCAAAGACGGTAAGCTCTGGAAGAGATATGACGCAAAGCGCGGCAAGCCTATTCCTGCCGGAGCGATCCTCTGCCAGCCCGAAGCTGACGCTGTAACAGGACATCTTCCCTGCTGGCTTCCGGTATCTGAAACAGATCCGTCTGATAAATGGCACAGGCTCGCATTCGAGAACCAGATCGCTTCCGGCTGTGGGTTTGAGGAGAACCAGACCTACGAGCTCTGTGGTCCGCATTTCCAGACTAATCCGTACAAGCTTGACCATGACCAGTTCTTCAAACACGGTGAAAAGATTCTCGACAACGTGCCCAGAGATTACGATGGAATACACAGATATCTTGAGACGCACATGATCGAAGGAATCGTTTTTCATCGCGGAAACGGTGATATGTGCAAGATTAAACGCAGCGATTTTGGCTTCACATGGAAAGTAATCAAGAGACACTAATTGCTGCGTCTGACAACGAAAGGCTGAAAGCAAAGCGCCACTTGATATTACTGCTTGCGCAGTAACGGAGTTTCTTTAAAATGAGAAAGGTGGTAACAAACAATGTATGTATACTCGGTAAACAGCATAGCAGAACTCAGACGCTATATCGCGAGAGGCATTGCTCCGGGTAAAACTCTCCGATTTGAAATCAATACTGTACCTGTTGTCGTTTCTCTTGACAGAGACGAAGTGTACCATGTCAAGTTCTCCGGTTCAAGAAGATGCCATTACAGCTTTGAGAACCTGATATTTGACCTTGGACTGATTTTTGACGCTGTTATGAGCAGCGTTGCATGATGAAAGGAAATCGAACTATGAAAGAAACTGCATTTATGACCAGTCCTATCGGCGATCTGCCTATCAACAGCGACGGACTTCGTAAAGCCATTGACGAAATACGCCGCCTTCAGAACGAAATAGCCAAGCTGAAAAAATCCGGAATCGATACGGATAAATCCAACGATTGATACGTATCTTTTCCGATTCGTCTCCCCTACCCTGCCCTGAGCTGTGGCTCAGGGTTTCTTTTTTTCAGCAAACGTTGTCGTTTGCCGATAATACATTATTGATATTATTTTTCAGCAAAGTGGGCAAAATCAGTACATATTATGTAATAATTCAGCCCACTCCACTGCCCTGCTAATTTGTCTATCTTTTTGTCCGCATAGTGCTCTAACGAGCACTTTCCGCCGTCAGAACGGCGGCGGACTGCAAACAAAACAGGATTTGATTTTCAGAACTATGGTCAGAGAAAGGAATTATTTATGAAAGGCATCAAGGTTATGGGTGTTGATTTGCATGATGATAATGGCGATAGCCGTCAAGAAAATCTTTGGCAGATTAGCTCTTACTTCTGCGGCATTGGATGGCACTCCGTATCCCTTCGTAAAGTAAGCAATATTGGCGGCAAAAGTGTTTACGATGTGTACATATGTAATAAGTGTGTTGGTTACGTCCCTGCTAGTAGAATAGAAGCAATTGAGCCCAATGATGTTGTAGCGTTTGTTCAGCGTCATCAGGGTAAGTCAATGGACGATGACAAGTATACAGTCACGCTATTCAGCCGTGAAAAACCTTCATTGGGCGAAAATGCGCTTATAAAGAACTTTTGTCGAACGGTGGGATATGATACGCCAGTCCAGGACAAACGTGCTTATGCGGCATTCTGGGCTAAAATAAGCGACAGCAAATATGCTCCCAATTTAGCTGTTCTCAAGACATGATCAATTTTTATAATACCCTGACCATTCGGTCAGGGTATTTTTTTCGAATAAACAGATCTATTCTGTACATTGCATCACAGACATAATCTGTGATGATATAGAAACGCTCAATCCTCGTATTGTGTTGCTTGTATATTTTACCGTGCTTGTCCACGGTCGGTGTGATTATAAAAAATAATTACTTTTAATGCTTGCAATTATTAGGAATCTAGTGTATACTTGTATTATAACAAGAGCACTATGCTCAGAAAGGAAATAAATTATGTTAAAATTCTGCTTATGTGGTACCGGCACTATTGCCGGACTCTGGCTCATCATCAGTAATATAGCTACATTCACCACGAATGGTGGTTTCGCTGCTTCCAATAACGGAACAGCAATGCTCTCTCTTGTCTTGTATGCTCTCGGCTCTATACTGTTAGAAGCATGCCTCGGCAGGTACTTCTTAAGTTGGTTGATTAGCAACGTCGGCAGAGGCAATGTTTAATACGATGAAATAGCCGCAAACTAGCCCTATCTTAGCTAAGATAGGGCTAGTTTCTCTTACAAATATGACATTTCCCTTAAAATGTGCCTTAAAATAAGGGATACTCCCCTGCCCTTTTCTGATTACACCAGTCGTTGCCGACTGCCTGAATTATTATAAATAAACGGACGAACCACGCAGCTTGCGCTGCGTCGGTTTGTTCTTAAACGATTAGAACGGAGCCGGGTAAAGACCCAAAAGGCTTAGCCGTTCGACGGATACAGGTTGTCCGAGACAGCATCACCTGTCTGAAGTAGTAATCCATGTCTTTACAGATTACATGAGTGAACAAATAATCTGAACAATCGTATCTGACGGTGAACCTGCACCTGATGTACGGACCATTGCTCATGTCGGTGAACAATGGTATACAGCGTGAGAAGACGCTCATATAATCCGGTGTTGCTTCATGCAATGCCGGATTCTTTTTGCTCCAGTTTTGTAACAATTATAGCACCGTTTTTGTTACAATTTTGGAGCATTTTCTTTTGCGTCCACTTTTGTAACAATTATAGCACCATTTTTGTTACAATTTTGTTACAATTATGGCGCACCTATATTTGTTCTCCACTTTTGTAACAATTATAGCACCATTTTTGTTACAGTTTTGGAGCACCACTCTCCTCTCCTACTTCCCTATTGACAAACGGCTGATCTTAAACTATAATATAAATAAGTCATATAAACGTGAGGAAATGAGGTTTCGATATGGATCTGACTATGAAAGAACTCGCCGATGAGCTCGGTGTTTCGAAGCAAACTGTCTACAAACGCGCTACAGGAAAGCTCAAGCAGGAACTTGCACCATATATGTATATTAAGTTCAACATGACTTATATACAAGAACCTGGCGCAGATATCATACGTGAAGATTTTCGCCGCTTCCCTTCCCTGCCCTCCAAATCCGGAGCGCTCCAAGGTACATACGTATCCGAAAACGAAGCAAACCGGAGCACATCCGTTTCTGATACACCAAAAGCATACGGAGCAGATACGGAACAAATACGGAGCGACACAAACGAATCCGCTGCAAATACAGTTTCCATACAAGTTTCGTCTAACACTGATACATTCGATATACAATCCGCATACAAAGCAGACCAAGGTAATGCTCCGGAGCACTCCGTATCAGATACGAATTTCATACAGTCCGATTCTGCTGACGCAGGCGTCACATACGGAGCACATGCTGTATTAAATATGGAGCGCTCCAGTCATGTTCCATATGACATACGCCATGAATACGCGCCGCATACGGAGCAGGTGAGCAGCGAATACGGAGCGTATACGTATTTGCAGAATGAAAACACCCGTATGCGCACTGAATTGGACGAAAAAACAGAAGAAATGCACAATCAGGCTATTGAACTCGCCAAATCTCAATCTGACGCAGACCATTTGAAGCAAATGGTCGAAATGCTCAACGAAAGACTGAAAGAGAAAGATGCTCTGATAGCCGAACAGAAACTGACGATTGAGAGAACAGACGCTGAACGCAAGGTTTTAACGGCTTCGCTATTTAAGAACAGCCAATTTATAGAAAAGCTAATGCAGCTTCCGTTATCAAAGCGTATTTTCGGCTGGAAAGATGTTCAGAGAAAACTCACAAGTTCGCAGAATGATATGAGCGATGACGTAGCAGGGCAGGGAAGTGACGAAATTCAGACTGACTCCAATGAATAAAACGGTCTTGCGCCCGTTCGGAAAGGTCTAAAAACATTCAAGCTCACCTCCGGCAGACAGCGTCTGCATTGTACTCAAAGTACCGGAGTGACAACGAAAACAAGAGCTTGCGCCGGCTGAATTACCTCTCAGTCGGCTGTTTTTTTTCCTGCATGAATCCGAACGAAAGGGTATTGAAACATGATAATTAAACACACCAAGAATATATTCGACGAACAGGGCGACGCTGTATGTATAACCACAAATGGCATTATTAAAACAAACGGAGAAGCTGTTATGGGTGCGGGTATAGCAAAAGAAGCCAACATTCGATACAACTTAGCCCGTGAACTCGGAACAAAACTTCGCAATGGCGGAAACCATTGCTATATAATCGGCAGATCAGATAAAGCAGTCATATCGTTCCCAACAAAAAACCACTGGCGTGATGACAGCAGCATAGAACTTATCAAACAGAGCTGCAGTGAAATCAAGCGTCTTGCTGATGAGAACAACTGGAACTGTGTGCTGCTACCAATGGTTGGCTGTGGTTGTGGACGTTTAGATGCAACTATTGTTCGCAAAATAATGGAAGAGATTTTAGACGACAGATTCGTCCTGTGTCTGAGATGATTTGGGAGCAGGGAAGTGGTAAATAGCATTTTGACAGTCGTTGCTGACTGTCGGAACGCTATTAAAACTTTTAATCTGAGAAGGGAGATTTATTATGAACAAGAATCTTGAATGCTTTACCCTTGAGAATAATAATCCATATCCGCTGTGTGTCGGTGGGAATAAACCGGAAAGCGTAAACTGCCAGCTGAGAGCCGACTAGAACCCTGATGACGGGATTTAACGCCTGTCATCCTGTTATTTCAATCTTAAATCACGAAAGGAGCTTTTCACCATGTCAAGAGAAATATTATTCAGAGGTCAGACCCGCCGCAAGGGCGCGAGAATAAACATGAACGGCGAACCGCTGCCCAGCATATGGGTATACGGCGGCGTATTCCTCAGCAAGAGCAACTTTTCTGTAATCTATAAGGGCGTATTCCGGCGAGAAAGCCGTGTGTACACAGATACCGTGGACCAGTTCATCGGAGCGACTGACAAGAACGGCGTCAAGATATTCGAGAATGATATTCTCGAATTTGAAAGCGACGGCGAAACCACTCATGGTCTTGTCATCTATGATAAATATACTGCACAGTATTGCGTATGCAATACGGACGGCAAACTGAACAGCAGATTCAGAATTGGCAATGAGTGCACGGTAGTCGGCAACTTTCATGACGACCCCGAACTGCTGAACGAATCCCAGTTTGAGACACATGAGCTGTATTGCGCAATACTTGACTGATGAGAGATGATATCATGTGCAAAAATGATAATAACCGACAGAGGCGAGGCTATCAGGCGTTATATAGACAGAGACCACCTGCAGGCGTACTTCAGCAGAGCGATCGTTCTATCAGAGTCAATCAGAAGAAAGAGGTAAATTCATGTGCATTAAGAGCAATAATGAAACCAAAATGGCTGAAGAGATGCTAAAAGAGGGTATTGCTCCTGAGGATATCGAACTCGCAATGAGCGCTTTCAGGGAACTTAGAACCAAGGAGATAACTCATACTGATAATACCGTCAAGATACCCGGTCCCGAGCATAAAAACTGAATATAACCTACGGTCAAATGACCGTAGGTTACTTTTTCTACTCCGGAAACGCAAATGCGAAAGGGAATTTATATGAAATATATGATAAGTGAAACGACACAGGAAGAAAGACGAAAAATTGTTGATGATGCAATAGCTTTGTCTTCACTCGATTCAGCTCAGCCAACTGATTTTACTAAAAACCTGTACGAAAAATATATCAAAGGAGAGCTGGAATTAAGCGAAATCAAAAACATCGTTCAATCCAGATATAAGTAAACTACATATACTCCATGGTTATCTAACCATGGAGTATTTTTTGCTCCGCCAAAAGCAGTCGTTGCCGACTGCCGGAATATTATTAAAACAAATTATTGTGCATTTATGAAAGGAATGTAATTTATGAACATATTTATCTCTGGCACGGCGGGATTTGGTTCTGCGAAGAAAATAACAAAGCTTCCTTCTATTGTAATCACAAAGCTCAATATCATGATTGAGAAAGGCTACAATATCCTGATAGGTGACTGTCAGGGAATCGATACTCTGGTGCAGGAATATCTCTACACGAAGGGATATGAAAACGTTACAGTATATTGCTCCGGTTCTCGCTGCAGAAACCTGGTCAATACTGCTTGGAATGTGAAGCATGTTATCGTACCAACCGGGCTGACAGGAAGAGCGTTCTTTGGCTACAAAGATGAAATAATGGCACAGGATGCAGACGGTGGATTAGCTATTTGGGACGGCAAATCAGCTGGAACAGGGAAAAACATCGATAATTTGAGCAGAGCAGGGAAGTATGTACTCATTTATAGAACTGACACTGATACACTTCAGCATATCCTGCCACATTGGTAAACAATACTCTTAAACCCACGGTTGTCTGACCGTGGGTTATTTTTTTTTTGCTTCGCAAAAGCAGTCGTTGCCGACTGCCAGAGTTTTATTAAAACAAAACTATTGCACATCTGTGAAAGGAAATAAATGTTATGACAACCTTATTCGACATCAAAACAACTCCGTATTCAAATGAACAGGATATCAGAAACAACAACCTTGATTATGCTATGGCTAGTTTCTATGTTTCTCGCGGAGATGGTGCTACTCTCTACGGCTGCTTCACAGGTAACGTTCTGAAAGACATCATCTTCATCAAGTCTGAGCCTAACAGCAAGAACTACATCGCTGTTTGCTCCAGAAGCTACGTTTATGGTGTAATCGACCACTGGTCAATTGACAAGTTGATCGAAGTAAGCAGGGAAGAGGGTAACAAGATTTACACTCAAATCAAGGACAGCAAGTTTACAGCAAAATCTGGAAAAGAATTCTACCGTGCAAATATGCTCTAAAACAAACAGCCCTCAGTCGTCAGATTGAGGGTTTGCTTCGCAAAAGCAGTCGTTGCCGACTGCCAATATATTATTAAACAGCAAAAATACACATTCGTGAAAGGAAAATCAACATGAACAGTGGCGTTTTAAAAGAAATCATCAAGGGACTCGCAATCGGCGGAACAATTCTGCTTGTCATTGCTATAATCAAGTTCTTCTTTGCAGAGTTGAACGTAGCTGACGAACTCATAACCTCGATTGCTCAGTTCTGAGCGTCCATCAATCTGACAGACAGTCGTCTGCCAGATTACAATTCATGGTCTTGCGACCATCGAAACATTATTAAAAGAATTTCTCTGACGCTAACAGTCGTTGCCGACTGTCGGAGAAAAAATAAAACAATAAAACACATAGTGAAAGGAATTTATTACCATGATGAACAGGTTTATAATCGCTACCGAGAATTTCGTTGCTAAGATGATTGCTGTAAAGGCTCTCAAGGCTGTTGACGACAATGCTGTTGCACACAACCTCTACAAGAAGGCTTGCATGAATGGCGGTAAAATCGTCATCAGCACTCTCGACGAAATGAAGACTTGGCGTGATGCTCTCAAGAACTATAAGCCCGCAAACACAACTGAGGGTAAGGTATACAGGGTGCTCACCGGCAGAGCAGTACGTGGCTACGAGAAGCGTGTAAATGAAGCGCTCGCAACCGCGCCTGCTGCTGTCTGATAGTATAGGCATGGACGTGAAAACGTTCATGCCTTTTTTCTACTTGCATTTTGCTTCAAAATGTTGTATAATCACGACGAAAGGGACAATACTATGAACGTGTTAAGCATTGACTTCGATTATTTTCAGCTGGCGACTATTGACCAGTTTAAGCGATACCCAACGGGAATCGATAGAACAGCAGCTGAATCTGAAAAAGTTTGGAGTGAAACTTACAAACTAAATCCAGACCTATGTTCAGTAAAACTTAATACCACTGAATATCATAAGCTGATAAGACTCATCAAGAGGCAGCCTGCTGATATTCCTGTGATGATCGTCAACAGTCATGTTGAAATCTACGATTTTATTCATGACCATGTTGATGTTAATGAGAAATTGAACATCACTCACATAGATACACATGATGATTTCTACAACGACAACCCTTGTCTTGATTGCGGCAACTGGCTGCGGTTCATAGCCGATGAATATAAAGACTTGGGGTTTGTCTGGATTTCAAATCCTATCTCGGCTGACGTATATGGCTTCGATACTTCTGACGAGAAAATTAGAAAAATTATGCCCACAGTTCTGGACAGCTCTATGAAGAACAAATATGACCTCATCTTTCTGTGCAGAAGCGATACATGGCTTCCACCTCATCTGGATTCTGCTTTTACCGATCTTTGCCGCGTGATACAGAATAAATTCACGAACCTTGATATCAGAGATGATATTACAATACCCAGAAAAATTGCTTGAACAAAGCAGGGGAGTGCCAAGAAAACATTCCTTCCAGCCTATCGGACGCTTCGCGTCCGATAGTTTTTCCAGTTCAAACGTCTCGCTGCATCTTGCCGCATTCGTGGAATGCTTACAGAATACGTCGCATTCGCTCCGAGTTTACTGAAGCTGATACAAGCTCCGACATTTCGTTCCTCAATATCTACGCTTGCTTCAGCTTCAGTAATCCTTAGCTTTTGAATTATTATCAAGATTTTTTTTCAATCTATCGCCGTCAGGCTACTTTGATTATTTTAAAATAATTTATATATTTCTTTTACTTATTGAGCGTCAAAAAATGTTGAAAAGTTGAATTTGTCTGATTATAGAGCCATTCAAATAGAGCAAAGTTTTCAACGTTGAACGACTTTTTGTTGGCTATAAACGACCGATTGTTGGCTGCAAACGACTTCTTGTAAGAACAGAACGACGTTTTGTTTGCGTCCAAACGACTTCTTGTTGGTCAGACTCCGGTTCTAAACGACTTTTTGATACAATGCCAACAAACGGCTCTGTTATGCGAAATAAGCGCAGCCTTTCAACGACTTATTGTTGGCAGTTATCATCGCTTCGATCTTTTTCAAACGACTTTTGGTTGGTCGTTTCTACGCAGTTCGACTTCTGAACGACTTATTGTTGGTGATGCGGGGAAGCATCAGAACGACCTTTTGTTGGTCAGCTTCGGTGCTTTCAAACGACTTATTGTTGGTAAGAAACGAATTATGCTTTTTTTCAAACATCTGTTGACAAAGAAGTCGTTTTGTGCTAATATGTACATTGAGGTGAAACGGCAATGAGTGAACAGATTTATCCGCTGCAATTAAATCCTGATTATTATGTCGTTACAGCAAACGACCTGATAAAAGGAAAGCAGAAGATGACGCTCCGTGAGGCGCAGCTTTTATACATAACGATGTCTCAGGTCGTTAAAGAAGACAAAGATTTCAAGACTTATTCGATCGCTGTATCCGAACTCGCGTCCTTCATGGGAATCGGACCTAACGCTTTGTACCGAGATTTGGAGAACATCTGCACCAGTCTTTTGAAACGTGTGGTCAAAATCTATGTGCAGGACGCAAACAATCCAAGCGAACGCAAATGGAAGGCATTCCAATGGATAAGCGCTGCTGAATATGAAAACGGAAAACTCACTATCAAACTGAATGATGAGCTGAAACCGTTTCTTATAGAACTCGTATCACATTACTCACAGATTCTTCTTGGAACTCTTTGCTCGTTCAACAGCTATTATGCTGCCAGACTGTATCAGTACATCGTATGTGAAATAGGAGAGCACCCACGAAATCCGAAAGAGGAGTGGACGTTTACTTGCGAAGAACTTCGCGACTTCTTCCAGATTGAGAAGAATGAGTATGCCAGAAATTATGATCTGGTCAGGAAGACGATCAAAGTAGCATTGGACGAGCTTAACAAATCTGACTTTGCTTATATCTGGGACTATGAAGAACTAAGAGGACCAGGCAAAGGTCGTCCTCTGGTCGGCGTAAAATTCAAAGCTGCCATATTCAAAGACAAAGATGAAAAAGACTGGTATTTTGAAAGGGTTCACCCCTTATATCAGAGTCAATTTGAACCAAAATCGGAGCAATTGACGCTCAAATAATCAAAGCATTATCGTTTCACCTGATATAAAACCGTACGCTGACGCGTGCGGTTTTTTCTTTTGACCTCATGCATACAGAAAGAACCTCATCGTAACCTGTCAAGAGGGAATAGCTGCTGATCGCAGCAGTGTATATTGTTATACCCTACGGGTATCCCAATATACACCCGAACCGAAATATAAACAAAACTCATCGCCAAGAATGATATATCATTTCATAACCATATTATGTAAAAAGCACTAACTGATTAACCAATAAAAACAACGACTATCGTCGTCTTCGAACCGTCAGTCAACCAGAACAGATTTCAAGATAAAAAGCAATATCTTCCATAAAATGAACAAAACAATGCTGCCAACGACCGTTTCAATAATCGAGGCATTATAATTCTCAATAATTGTGCTCCACTTTTGTTACAATAAAGTAACTATTCTGGAGCACAGACTTAAGCATAAATTAGTGCTCCATTTTTGTTACAATTTTAGCACCACTTTTGTAACTTTTTTAACACCATTATTGTAACACTTTTGTTACATTTTTGGAGCATTAAAATACGTACTCCACTTTTGTAACAATTTCGGCACCGTTTTTGTTACAATAAAGTAACTATTTTGGAGCACAGACTCACAGATAAAATCTGAAGCATCAAGCCGTTCCATTCAAGCAAGACGATATTGACCGTGAATCCGTGTCATGAACCAACCGATTTTGTGTGACACCAACACGAAAATTTTCTGTTCAAGACCCCCAGATTTTCGCACACATCTTGTGAGTGTCTCAGCAGCATAGACTCACAAGCTGACATAATCAGGAAACGATTTTCGAGCCGATATGGGAACTATATATCTGCCCAGATGACTTGGACAACATTTGGCAGATGCAGAGGAACTGACTGCTCCGAGAACTTGGAACAATAATTCGGCGGACAGTCAGGCACGGCAAAACTGACAATTGCAGCATGATTTTGCCTTGATGTTGCAATTGCAACCGTGTGATATGCGACATAGAAATTGTTGCAAAAACACGAGTTAAGCGCCGCATAACAAAGCCATTTGTAGGCACTGCTGCAACAAAGTTGCAAATTGCAACACGCTTTTGAACCCTATGTTGCACGGGTGTGCAACAGCACTTAACCGCATTGCTATGCGGGTTCACGCCGTTTACCTCAACTGACGTTTCGGAGTACGGCTAAAATTAGGGAAGAGCATAAGAGGCGGTGACACACAGCCCCGGAGGGGCTGTGTGGTCGGCATAGCCGACACCGCTGTCTTCCGCTTCGCGAAAGCCACTTTCGGCTACGCCGAAAGCTCTTACTGACTGCCATCGGCAGTCAGGTTTCAGACAGTCCACCGGACTATCTGAAACTGCTCTGACATGGATACTACCGTATCCATGTAGCGTCGAAATGCGAAGCATTTCTCCTATTCGGGGTGGTGCTTGATTATGAATCAAGTGTGTCACGCACCACCCCTCACCGTCGAGGCAAAATGTCACACCATATTTTGCTGCCTCTCCGGATTAGCCAAAGATCGTTCCGACCTTTGGCTCATAAAATCTGCTTATGATATCAAATCAGCAGATTTTATGGTGCTCCAAAATTGTAACAATAATGTAACACTTTTGGAGCACTCTCTGGGTGCGATATTTGTCTGCGCCAAAATCGCACCAATATTGTAACACTTTTGTTACAATATTTACACCATTTTCGTTACTCTTTTGTAACAAAAATGGCGCACTACTATAACTACTATATATACCACGAAACTTGTACTTCATCAACAACATGTGTAATTGAACAAAATGACCATTATTGTAGTCAGTCTTTTTTATTTTACGGAGCTTGCGCTCCGTCGGTCTGCTTTGTAACGACTCTTAAAATTTCAAAGCAGAGGTGACTTGATGTATAGCAGAAAATGGAAACCAAGCCAATCGGAAGCAAGAGAATTTGCACAGAAGATGAAAGAGATTGACGCATTCTGTGAACAGAACGGTATTTCAGCTAGTCGAACACAGGATAGTTATTACTTCACTGTGAACGAAGTAAAGTACCGAGTCAGCAATCATAGCATCCGTTCCAGCACGTATCATGAAGATAATGAACCGGACGTGGTGCATATCCATGCGAGCAAAACCCGAATAATGGAAATTTACAATGACCTTATGGCTGGGTATGAACTGGACGGACACGGTAAACGGAAATCTACATGTGTTAATAGAAAGGAATAATATGGCAATTTCAGAAAACAAATTACTCCATATAATCGGAGTGGCAAGAGAATGTGAACGACTTGCCAAAGAAGCCGGCTTGACCGAAAGGGAACAAACAGCTTGCTTTGTCATGGGTTTCCTGCACGATATCGGTTATGAGCGAACAACACCTGATAATGCAACAGAACACCCATACATTGGTGCTGACATGATAACAGATTTTCTTGAAACAGATGGTATCGTTGAAACAATCAGAGCACACGGTCATAAGTTTGAAAATCTGAGCATCTATGACCGCATACTGAATCAGGCTGATTTAACAACCGACTTTAGAGGAAATCACGTAACAATTGATGAACGGCTTGACTCAATAGCTTTCAAATATGGTAAAGCGAACAAACATTACATAACAGCTGTAAAACAGGCGAATACCATAAGAGCTCTTACATAATATCAGTACAAACTTCAATAACTGTCGGAAAGTATCCGACAGTTATTTTCGTTTATATGCTCTTCCTGTATACGAAGCTGGCGCTTCGTCGGAATGCTTTATAAACAAAACCCCGAAAAAAAAGGAAGTGAACTGTTAAATGAACAAACCTTATGAACTGATAAACTCAGTCATAGACGGTGAACATTGTCTGGAAACATGCAAATCCTTTCTCAATGCCAATGTCGGAGACAATGCAACTCAGCTTATTATACTATCCATATTTTGTGAGCTTTTTGATTGCTCGCCGGACTTGCTCATTGAATCACTGAACAAATACTATTCATAATTTACACAGGAGAAAACACATGAACTTAATCAAATGCTTAGACGATGTGCTCAATCTTGACAAAAACATGCTGAAAGAATCGGATTTTTTCGGACATCTGTATAACGTCAAGAAATACAGCCTCATGGCCGAAAACCATTATGGTAAAGAAATAAACAGAGGATCAATTGCGGAGGTAAAGAACCGCATTGAACAGATTGATTCTGTTTCAACATTGGTGCTGTATGCCAAAGCCTTTGCTGAATGCATACGCAATACAATCCCAAACGACCTGCTGCATATCTGGGAAAATGCTGATTACGATGAATACACAGACAAGTATCATCATCGCTGCTACTGGTCCCAGATTGAAAATCATGCAATGATTGACCTGCTGTTAAAGCGATTCTGTGATCTGAATGATTATGAGACAGACGAGAATCGTGCAATAACAGCTAATAAGGTTTGGAATGTACGCATACACGATTTCAACAACTATGATATCTATTTCTCGTCCGAAACTGAAGTCAACACGTTCACATCTGCATTCGACATTGTACCTTATACTGTATATAAGTATAAGGATAAAAACTGGGAAGAACAATATATGGTCTGAACTACCGAAAGGAAATAACGTGACAAAAATTACCATACACAAAAAACCGTTTGGATGTTCCCTGATAGAAAGCGATTACACAATCGACGTTGACCGAAAATTCGGCGGATATCAGGCTGGCGATTTGATATGTTATATCAACCCATTTTTTGGAATACCACTGAAGCTTGAAATTGCAATCCGAATTGACGGCTCTATCATATTCCGCAGCTGGGCATGGACACGAGGGAATGGCTATCTTCATACTCATGAAAAACCTGTTGGTGAAGAAACACTTAACCCTTTTGTCCCTACTCAAGAACAGATCGACACTGTGAACGGACTCTTCTCCGGTAGAATCAAGTTCGAAGGATTGGAGCTACCTGTCGGCGCTACTGTTCAAAAAATTTGTCCAATAGACGTAAAAAGAGAAGAAGAACTCACCGGTAGACGGATATATCTTGCATAACCGCCTTGCTCTCAAAACCGCTGGTATTACTCCAGCGGTTTTCTTTTACTTTTTTGTAACCACGTTACGAAGCTGGCGCTTCGTCGGATTGCTTACAAAATTGAAAAGAAAGGAAATCAATATATTATGATAAGAATAACAAGCATTCGCAAGTGCAGACCTGCTGATTACGATGATGTGTATCTCATCGTCAGAAGCATAGCGTCGTTGGAGAGGTCTAAGAGTGGTCTGCTTAAAAAGGCAACACATGTACCTGACCTTAGTCCGAGCAAGTCGTTGTTTTTCAAATATCTTGACTGGAAGCGAACAGGGGAGTGGGGTCTGGAAAAATTCAACAGCGAATATCGACCGATATTTACTGACGAAATCATCAACAATACTGTGGCACAGGCGTGGCTCGACAAGATCGAAATCGAAAGCAAGGCTGGGAGAAAAATCGCTCTTTTATGTTTTTGCGATGATGAATCAACCTGTCATAGATTGATTATCGGTGAAATGCTGAAAAACAGAAACTGTGATGTCGTATTCGACAAGACCGAAAGCAGGTGAATCATGCTGACCAACATGGAAATTGCTTTCAAAATAAATCAAGCTGATATCAATAATCAGTTCGAGACATATGAGATTGCTTTGCAATCTCATAAAGCACCTCTTTCACGCTCAGACTTCAGCAATGCGTCTAACACAGCTAAAGGCATGGTGCAAAATAAACAGGAAATCGTTGTTCAGTTCAAAGGCGACTGCGAATTCGCCGATAAATCTGACAATAGAGATATCTGGCTGCATAAGGGAATCGCGGGCTTCTATGTTCAGAACAACAAATACAATGTTCATTACAAAACAGAAATCGAACACATCGGCTGTAAAGTCCCCGACCTCGATCCAACTATCGACTCAGATACCTACGAATTTGTGCTAACAGATACTGGACTAATCGATGCTGCCAATAAAATGGCTGAAATAGTATCGAAATGGACTGACGGTGTTATAGCACACGCATAAAAGAAAGGAGCTTATCATGACAAGCACAACTATCGAAGCAATTCCTGTAAAAGACAATGACCGTGGAATCAACGCACTGGAAGTGAATGTTTACTACTCACTTGGCGGCTGCAGTATGTGTTCTTATCGAAACGAACCGCGAGGCTACTATATCTCGGTCACTCCTGTGAGATATATCATGCGTGGTGACTGCAAGATGATAGAAAGCCACCCGACAGATGGTATCAAAAAGTGCTTTATCGAATGCACACGCCAGAGTGCCAAGAAAGAACAGACAGCTTTGCGAGCCCAGCGCAGCGATTATCAGGATCTCGTTGACTATGTTCTGAGAAGAACCCAGACAGAACTTGCAGAAAAATCTGCATGACTTTTTCGACGAAAGGAACCGGAAATATGACTTTGTACGATTTCCTTACACTCGTAACTTACGAGCAGATTCTGAACATATATCTGACAAACGATAATGACCAGACTCTTCTGGGATGTGGAACAAGACTTGATCTCATGAGTGATGATGAAGAAATGGTATTCAACCATCTTGCTGACAAAATCGAAATAATAACCGTTGCTAATGACAAATCCTTAGTCATCAATATCGTTGCGGCAAATCGTGCAACCCCGCCTGATAACTTGCATCAGCTTGAGTACGAAAAAAGATGGAAGAGCAGAGAACACGAAACTCGTTCATCCGAATCTGACTACGAAATAGGCGGGTTCTAAGCAATCAAACAAAACTCATCAACGGTCTCGCGTACTGATAACAATATCAAACACGGGACCATTGTAGAAAGGAAAACAAATATGTCAAAATTTACATACCAGACATCTGTATCCGAAACCATATTCGATTCCGAGGGCAGGTCAATAGCTGACCACGACTTCAACCTGCCCCATGAAAACATCATTTCCAAAACATTATGCGACAATTGGAACAAGATGAATATGGAACAGTACTATGACGGTATTCTGAAAGACAACATCGTCAGCGCTGTGATGAAACCCAAGAACAAAAATGGCGAACTCATTTTGAACATCACATTTACGTTCAAAAAGGGTGTCAGACTGACCCAGAAATACAGAGACGCCATTATCGACCAAACATCGGCACAAATGACGGACGGTTGGGGCGAATCAAATCTTGGATACAACAATATTATGACTGCACCTGACGGAACAAGATTCTGTGCTTATTAAGATAAGGAGAATACCCTATGAGAATTGTTTACGATGATGCCAAGGCTATTACAATGATAGAAGCCTTGGCTGATTTCATGACGAACCATCTCAACATCAAATCAATCGTTCGCCCTGATTATGGCATGGACAGAGTACAGTGACCTGAGCTGAAGAAACAGCTCTCTCATTTTATCTCAGACTATGACCTATCAATCGGCGACACCGTAACACACGCTTATGGTATCGGAAACAATTGCCAGTATTCGGTATACTATAAAGCTGAAAACGAACTTCAGCAGTGCTGTTCAATTAACATCAACATCGACCCGTTTGGTAAAGCATATGTGACTCTGGAAGATTATAACGGTAAGCAGATCGGTGATTCTTACAGAATCCAATACACTTATCCTGTCGGTTGGCATGTACACGTTGAAAGGAATGGGATAATATAATAATGTATACACTCACAATAGAACTTCGCAAAGAAATGGAAAATACCATCAACACCACGCTGGCAGAAGCTACTTCATCTGACTATTCCATGTCTATTCTCAACTCTGAAATCAAAACACATCAGAACAAAGTCTGCAAAATGATGGACATGATCATTGATGATATTGTAGAAACATCGGCATTTCGGGACGAAGGATATTACGGCATATCTGATGTACGATTCGCAATTGGACGGTGTCTGAACATGCTGATTGAGAACCTCGAAACATAAAAAATGAAAGGACAATGTCTATGAAAGCACAAATTGCAATTATCGTTTTCATGGTAATAAGTATTGCTGCGTCATTATCTATTCTGGTTGGACGTGAGATTGACTTGACCGCCAACAGATACACAATCACAGCTGTTGTCACCGACAAGGCTGTCAAGAACTATAACGATAATGGTCGGTATCTGATATACACGAAGGATTCCGACGGAACAATACTTGTAATGGAAATCGAAGACAACATATTTGTCGGACAGTTCAATTCTTCAGACATATACGCCGAAATCGAAACAGGGAAGACTTATACGTTTGATGTCGGCGGTTCGCGTGTTCCGTTTTTCTCATGGTATCCTAACATCTACTCCGCAATTGAACAGAACTCTGACACGGATACCGATTGACAAGAAAAGGAGAATAAAGACGACCTATGCCTATTTACCACCATACTCGCTTTGTAGACATCAGAGCGAGCATCACGTTCGCATCTGAAAACGATAAAGAGAGATTTATCGCCGCTATTACTGATCCCTCTGTCACAGATGGTTTCTCTGGATATTATACAGGTGAGGATTTCATATCGCTTCTCTCCAATAGATTTAAGAATGATCTTGATGATGACGACCCAAGCCTGAAGTACTACATCAACGCTTCTCACATTCTTTACGACGAACAGAATGCCTCGTATAAGAAACCTGATCGTAAGCTTGCTGATATTCTTGTCAAGAACAACATCGACGCCCAATTCTCCATAAACTTTGATGGTGATTTCGATGACGTTTGGAATACATCATATGACAAGAAAAACGGTATTGTAAGTACAGAACCACATCGCCATTGGGACGTCAACAAAAGATTTGTAAATTTCAACGGAATGCTTGTTTTCAAATCATCCGAAGAAAAACGTAAGTTCAGATCCGCAATGGTAAACGATCCTGCATTTCAGAATTACAAAACCATCAAAGATTTTTTAGATGAAGGACTCAATGCTGCCTATATCAAGAAATCCGATGACGGTCTGAAATACAAAATCAAGAGTCGTGAATCACGCTACATGTACCCTGAACGGATACTTGCGTCCATTATCCAGAACAACAACATTGACGCTGAGTTCTTTCTGACAGTCAAATCATGCAGTTCATACGGAATGACTTTTCGAGGTAAACAGTGGCATGCATTTTACAGCAAACAGTCAGGATACAAAGAAGAGACCACCATACGTATTCACGAAGGTCTACGTTGTGCCGATTGCTGTCACGCTAACTACCACAATGGCAAATATCATTGTGATTACTGGTCATTCGTTACGAACAATGAACAAAATCATAATTCTCGTTTAATTGCAACCCGTGTGTATGGAGATGAATTCTGTTGTCATGCATGTACTTGCACAGATAATCTTTTGCACAATTGATAGGAGAAAGGAAATAAATATGATACTTGATAATATGGCGTGGGGTGTTACCGGACATGACTTCGATTGTATCGATGAAGAAACACGTAACGCCATAACCTACGATTTGGGCGGCGATTTCCTGTCCGAAGCGGATATCGAAAGCATTGTGAAAACACTGTACTTCAAAGCTTATCATGAAAACGATGAGCTCCGCGTTCGCTACACAATACCCGATTTCGTATTCAAAATTTATCGCCTCGCGAAAAGTGACGAAACTCTGCACAAACAGATTGAAAGTCACAGACGAGTTTCTATCGGAAATCTTGCTGTTCCTGCGCTAACCAGACCCAAAGGACAGTCTTTCAAGGACTTGAACAGCAAACTGCGGCATGAAATTGTCAGCACCTTGCAGGAAATACTTTTCGTTTCATATGACATCGCGAGAGAACTCGCAGAAACGCTGTTCTACAAATACGATGCAAACAAAGAAGAAATCAGCTTCGGAATATCACTTTTCCTCGTAGCGTTATCTGCCAAGTATATGTGAAACGATGTCTGACCCGGTCATTTTGTATCAACCATTCTGAACAAACGGGCTTGCGCCCGTCGGAATGGTTAATACATACACTGATAACAAACACGAAAGGAAGAGTACATATGAATGATTCAACAACAAGTTTTGACGTGTATTTTACGATAAACAATGACCCCAGCAACGCTATTTACCGTGAAACATACGAACACAAAAACAGACTACCTGCGTTTGAAACATATTGCGAAGATAATCCCGACAGAACAATTATCGGTTTTTATCGCTCTGATATGAATGCGACTGATCGTCTGGACCTATTCAGAGCCAATTTTGAACGTCTCTGCTCTCACTACGGCTTTGAACCATCGGATTTCGGCAAGCGATTCCGTGGCACATCAACCACTTATAAGCTGGTCGGATTTCGTCCGAATAATCGTAAGTATGTGATACTGCTACTTGATGAAATGACTGGTAAGACGATCAAAGCGTCTATAAGCTTCATCCAGTTGGCACTGCAGGGCAAAACGCCAAATTTCGCAATAATTAAATAAAGTACGACAAAAACAGGAAACCTGTGTAAACACATTGCGTCTGTTGCAGATAAGCGCAGCAAACATTCAAACTCAATTTAAGTAAAAGACAAGGACTATTGCAGTCATGCAGAAAGGAAATTTATTATGAACAATACAACAAAATACATTATCCGTGCAGATCGTGCAGGCGTATTCTACGGAGAAATAAAAGAAAGGAACGGTAATGAGGTCACAATGACCAACGTTCGCAGACTTTGGTTCTGGGCAGGAGCCAACAGTTTGTCTCAGCTGGCAGTTGACGGTGTTGCAAAACCAGAAGAATGTAAGTTCACAGTCTATGTCCCCGAAATGACAATTCTCGGTGTAATTGAGATAATTCCCTGCACCGATAAGGCTATCGCTTCAATAGAAGGAGTAAAGGAATGGAGAATATAAAGAAATTCCTAGCAACCGATTACAACTGCGACTCTGACTCTGGTTTTGGCTATGGTAATGACGATTGCTATGGCGGTGGCGATGGCTATGGCGATCGCAATGGCTATGGTGATGGCGATGGTGATGGCAATGGCTGTGGCAATGGTTATGGCTATGGCTATGGCTATGGTAATGGTAATGGCAATGGCAATGGCTATGTTGATAGCTATGGTAATGGCTTTGACTATGATTGCAATGATATAACATTTATTGATGGTCATTCCGTTTATATGGTGGACGGAATTCCTACCATTATTACAAATGCCAAGCTTAACCTCGCAAAAGGCTTTATGCTAAACATCGATTTGACAACAACACCATGCTATATCGCAAAATGTGGAAACACGTTTGCACATGGCGAAACGCTCACCTGTGCTCGTGAAGCTTTGCAAGATAAGTTATTCGATAACATGTCTGAAGAAGAACGCATCGATGTGTTTCTTGACACATTCAATACTACAGACAAATATCCTGCCAAGCTATTTTACAATTGGCATCACCGACTTACACTCAGCTGTGAAATGGGACGGCAAGCGTTTGTCAAAAATCATGGCATTGATCTTGATAATGACGTCTTTACTGTTCGTGAATTTTGCGAACTTTGCAAAAACGATTATGGTAATAGCGTCATTAGAAAAATCCTAGCATCTATTGAGAACATAAAAGGGTGAAAAAATCCAGTTGGCACTGCAGGGCAAAATGCCAAATTTTGCACTAATTAAATAAGGAGGACACAATATGACCTTTGAAGAAAAATTCGCATTAAACAACGATATGTCTCACGAAGAGAAGTACACAGCTATTGTGAACGGACTCGGCTACGAAAACGTCAAGAAGTTCGTTCCATTCTCTGCTGCAGAGATTGCCAAAGCTCTCGCCAAAAAGGATAAGCACCTGAACACTCTGCCGCTTAGCAGTTGGGATAGAGCGTCTGGCTACAGAATCATAACTAGGCAGAACCGTCAGGATTATATCCCTACAGAAATGGGTCTGGCTTCATATGTCATGCTGCAGGGGATAAACGCGTTCTCGCTTTCTGAACTGGTGTGCATTCTCAAACGCTGTGCGGTTATGGAAATAGAAATTGCAGCTGAACAGTAAACCTGTGAGTCTCTCCCTTGCATGAAATCTGAGCAGGGGAGAGCTTGACACACAAAAAAAGAAAGGAAATCAATATGGACAATCAGAACGATGAAATCATGTTATCGGAAATCTTCGATAAGTCAGAACGTAACTTTCAGTTTGTTGCCGGTGGTCGTGCGTCTTTTGACAGCGACAGCTATGATATCAACCTGAATACTATTCTGACTAAGTTGATACAGGACGCAGGCAGATTTTGTGAAATGTACGCAAGCGATTTGTTTATCGATTGGACATACATTCTCCACACTATCAACAGTGAGAACGACGGAATCTTTGTCATCGGCATTCGTGAAAACGGCGTTGACAGTAATTCTTATGTTTCTCATCACATCAAGACCGACTGGAACGACTATTACTACAGACGACTGTATGCAGTGAAAGTATCGCACTCTGTGGACGAGATTGCAAAATACGTCGAGGTCGAACTCCGTGATATCAAACCCGAAACCAACATGACTGCGTACCGTATATCTCAGGAAAGGGTGATACACCGTGCTTGATTTGACAAAATGCCTTGATAATATCGACAAAGACAATATCGAGCTTGAAAGCAGAGACGGTGAGATGCATGTTACAGCTGCACTCTGGCTCTGGGATAATCAGTACGAAGAGATAATGGACAGATGCTGCATTTCCAAAGACTTAGGTCTCACCAGCCACGCTGTGATCGTCGATACGGATATTATTGTAAACATATACGCTGATATCAGTAAAACAGCTGTGGCAATCACCGCTTTTGTTGATACAGGAGAAACCTGCACTGACTACACCGTGATTCTGACCGAACAGGAAACAGAACAGCTTAAGCAGTGCTTCGACAATGCTCTGATGTGTCAGGCTGGCATTTCTCTGGCAGACGCTCTGGCATCAAATAACCGTCAGAAAGGATAAGACATCGTGTTTACAAGAAACGTTGCTGACAACCGCGTCAGTATGATAAACTTCCTCACAAAGCATTTTCGGTACTATACTTCTAATCCGTGGAACCGTTCCACGAGCTATGCAAACAACGTAAAGCTCCAGAATCTCGAAATCCCCGACGAACTCAGAGAAAAAGCCTACGATTTCATCGGACTGGAATGCCCTGAATATCAGTACGCCATTCAGGAACTGATAAACGATTTCAGACATGAGACAGGCTATGACGCAGGATTCAACGGTCGCAGCAGTGGTTACATCGTACTCTATAAAAGAGAACGTGATAGGCTCGGCAGACCGATAACTGTTCCCGGACGGTCTATCGACGCAGATACGGACTTCAAAGACTGGTCCATAAACGAACTCAAAGAACGCGTCAATTTGGTGTGCCGTTTTGACAAGCTGTGCAACGATATACGTGATACTTTTCTTTGGTATCTTGAAAACTCAGAAATCAAGGAAATCGAAGTCGTTCGCACAGAAAAACAGACTGTCGTTGTCGTGAATAACGCATGATTCAGAATAATTGCACTCCGTCTTTCACGGGCTTGCGCCCGTGCGGAGTGGCTGATATATCAGTGTTAAGCCCTGTAGAAAAGAGGTGAAATCATATGGCAAAATGGATAACTGATATGCAGTCCCTTTTATTGAATAAAATATGTGACAATCAGCTTTTTATGGTCAAACTTTTGACTGTTGAAGACGATGATCATGCTCATATTAAGGTCAATTCAGCAGTTTATCCTGCTAGGCTGCTCCACACAGGCGCTAAAATAGAATGGTATGTAAGCGATCGTCTCGACGACTATCTAATCGTTACAGCAAACGATGGTGATAAATCTCTCGGTGAATGTACATTCACCGACGAAGAGAGCAATATTTATCTGTCACATATCATCACAGCATGCCAGCCTGTTCAAAATAAAACCAAGCAAATAATCAGTGTTGTGGAAAAACATACAGGCAAGATTCTGGGAACGGTTGAAACCAAACGAGAGGCTGATATCATAAAACGCCGTCTTAAGAAACGTGGTATTGCCGTGAATATCGATAAAATCCAAACGGAAATACTTGATATTTCTGAATAAAAATGTTATAATAAGTGCGGAATACTAATTCCGTGACAACTTTGTTTTAACAGAAAGGTTTTTGACATCATGACCGACAACAATGCTGCGTTTCACCCCACCGTCTTCACCGACCCTTGCAACGACCGACACACACCTGTGATTGTCGGGGAAAGGTCGTGGTGAGCATATGCCGAAGATAACTTGCTGCAAAAATTGCACAAAAAGGCACTATGCTTGCCACTCAAACTGCGAAGAATACAAGAGACAGAGAACAGAGCTTGACGAATACAACGCACAGTGCGTAAAAGACCGTGAAGAATACTCGTATCAGATGAAAATCCTGCGTGATTCCAGCGGTCTGCCGTTCAGATCCAAGCATTATTTCTAACACACGTATCCCCGGTCATATTGGCTGGGGACAAACTTTAAGCAGACATGATCTGCTCATAATGAGGAGTAAACATATGCCCAACTGATGTTCAACCAAGATAGAGTTCGTTGGTTCACCCGATGATATCAACGATCTTCACGAAAAACTCAAACTTTATACCTCAAAAATCTATTCGCCGTCAGATTTCGGCAAGAATTGGCTCGGAAATATTCTCTACGGCTTTGGTCTTGGTGACAGAATAGATTCCGAGGATCACACAACGCATATCAGATGTCGTGGAACGCTTATAGATATAAGCGAAATTATCGATGATAAAAACGATAGTTCTAAAAAGACATTTTCGATCGACACCGAAACAGCATGGGTGCCCATGATCCGGATGTGGACTGTGATAATCACGGAACATTACGGTGACAGGATAAACCTTTTTTGGCTCGCTCAGGAAGAAGGCAATGAAGTGTACGAAACCAATTGCCTAAATCGATATCCTGACGATTATTATCACCTGACTTGGTGGATCGAAAGTGAAAACGATACTATCTGCGACGGTATGTACTCTGGCGATGCCGATGATGTGGTCAGCAAAGTCAATGACCTGATCAATAGCCACAATATCAAGGCTGCTCCTGTGACAGTCGAAGAACTGACTGCAGCCGATGAAACAAACAATGCAACATGGACGCTATCTTTTGACGAAGAAAATGAGGACAGAGAGATCGATATCCATTGCTTCATATTGCGCGAACTCAGCAACGCTGACTGCGAGTAAATTCATCACGATTCCTAAATTTAACATCGAGGAGAAAACAACATGAGTAATACCATAGCAATCTACGATAAGGACATTAACTATGCAAAGGCAATGGGCGAAGCGACGAAGTACTGGAAGAGTATTGAACTCAACGAACAATGCGCTGTTGATATCGGCAGAGTAATACACGAACACGCCAACTATTTCTCTGATCGCAGCGGCAAAACCGATTACGATAAGGCGTTGGTTGACCTGCTTGCCGATTATAGCCCCGATCGCATCGAAGCTGTTGTCGCAGCCTACATATACGACAGTTGCGGCGAATATGCCTATGAAGATATCTACGAATATGCAAGCAAGGTTCTTGCAAGATTCCCCAAATCGATCCACCATAGACTGGTCTCACTTGATATCCCAGTGCACCACACAAAAGTGCTTGAGTTTGCGAAAACCGTATTCAGCGTTTGCAACAAAGCTGATGAACCGCTTCGTGCTGGTGATTCAGAGACAAAGTCTGAAGTTGAAATGGACGTTGAAACGGGCATCATATCCATCAATCGAACTATTGATGGCGTGCCTCGCACCATAGAACTCACCAAAAGCGAGATCAATAAAATCATCAATTTTTCAGCGTCAAAGGACGCAACAGTATATCCAACAAAACTTGAATCAGAACCTGTAACCTGACTTGTTTAGGATTCCCTGCGACCGTTGCCGTTCGCCGGTTTTTCATCAAAGACATTTTCTTCTGACTTGTTCAAGTCAGAAGAAAAACTGTCGAATGCTAATGAAAAAAAAGGAGATAATACAATGAAAATTGGTATAACTGAATCCGGTGACGCAGCTCTTGATTATGCATGGGTAAACAAAACTAACTCCTGTGATGGCATCATCCTCATTACCAAGAACTTGACAGATGACCTTATCAACAAGATAATGACTCATCCCGATAAGTTCATTGTACATGCGACCTGTACGGGTATGGGTGGTACAATGATTGAGCCCAACGTACCCGACTACAGCCACCAGCTTGCCCAAATACAGAAACTGCTTGACGCTGGTTTCCCTGAAGAACGCGTCGTCGTTCGACTCGACCCGATAGTCCCAACAGAAAGAGGACTAAAGACTGCTCAAAAAGTTATCGACGCTGCACCGATTAAGCGTTTCCGCATCAGCGTGATGGACACATATCCTCATGTAAGAGAGCGATTCAGAAAAGCTGGTGTTCCTCTTCCTTACGGTGAGAACGCGTTTCAGGCCACACCTGCACAGTTTGACGCTCTCAGAACATGGCTTGAAAATCAGAGCGACGACTGCGTCTTCGAGGCTTGTGCTGAACCGAAACTCAGCGGAACAAAACATGTATCTATCACAGGCTGCGTTTCTGCAAACGATCTCGTAAAATTCGGAATATCTTCCGATGAAATTTCAGGTCTTGCCACTGGAAAACAGCGAGCTACATGCCTTTGTCTTTCCTGCAAAACAGAACTTCTTCAGAACAAAAAGCGCTGCCCGCACGGCTGCCTTTACTGCTATTGGAAAGACTGACAGAACACGTGTTAAGCCCCTGCCTCTAGGCAGGGGCTATTTTCTATGCAAAATCTTATTGACAACTTGCTCAGACAGAAAGAGGTTTCTTATGCCCGAAAAAACACAGAACGATGCACCAACGCCTGCTGACCTTGAAACTATACGCTATAAAGACTACGGCAATGGAATCAACAGCCTGAACATTCTTTACGCTGATATCAACGTTTTAGATACGCTCATAAAGCAGAAAACTGACGAAATTGCAAAGCTATATGAAACCATTGCCATAATCGAATCAGAAATACTTCGCCGCACTGATATCGACAAGCACTGGTGTGAAATACACCCCAATATAATATCATATTTCTATGACCAGATTGGTGCAAAAATAGCAAATGACTATCGATATCATAAAAAGCGCAAAATATTCCCCAAAAAGAACAAGAAAGGGTAAACTTATGTATATAGTATATGCCAACAATATCTGCCGAATAGGTGACTATGGTTCTAACGACCCTGAAATTGCACTGCTCACCGATGATTGGAACGCAGCTGTCGCAAAAGCACACGAGCTTGTAAAAGAATATACGACCGATTCGTCTGCACATCTTGATGAAGAATGGAGTGGTGATTTTACACAGCCTGACGATGCAAATGACGGCTCAGGCAGTAGCGCTATCATCTTCTGGGATAAACAGGAAAACTGGGACTGGTACACTGAGATACGAATAACCAACGTTGAGAAAAACAAATCGTATTTACCTTAAAACCTGCAAAACATACTATTCTGGAACGTCTGAACAACCGTAATATCGAGGTGTTCCGGACAGATCTGCAAGGTACTATCGTGTTCACCTCTGACGGAACGACCATAAGCGTAGACAAGCAGCCGACCGTGTATCAGGCTCCAGCGCAGACTACTTCAACTCTTGCGACCACAACTCCGACCACCGTCCAGACGACCACGGTTGCGGTGCAATCAGTCGGAACTCAGTACATACTGAACACCAAGAAAATCCACTACCCCAGCTGAACGAAACTTTAATAACGGTGAACAAAAGATTCACCGTTATTTTTTTCATATAATACTTTATGCGATCATACCGTTTTTAGTTGACTTTTACTAAATTTTATGCTATAATTGGAATATAGCATAAACATGCTAGACTGACATCTTTGTTTTGACAAGAAAGGAACATGACATCATGAGTATGTATGACAACATCAAGGCAGCAATGGACAATACTATTCCGTCAGCTGCGGCTCCGAACAGGGCGCTGTATGACACCAGCTCTGTTCAGAACGAAAGTGTAAAGAGTTATATCGAGGCAAAAGGCAGCATTGCAAGTGCGTCTGACGAAATAGACAAACTCAGAGCCAAAAGTCAGGTATACTTCAAGAACGCTGAAGATGCCGACAAAAACACAGCACTTACCAACGAACTGAACGAAGCTCGCACCCGTGCGAACGAATCCTCACAGAAGATCGATTGGAACTCGGTGAGCAAAGAAGACTATGAGGCTGCCCTTAACGCGTCCTGCGGCGTAAATAACAAGCAGGGTGGTCTGGACGAAAAAATCCAGAATCAGGCGCTTTTCAAGCTCACGATAGATTCGATGAGCAAAGAAGAAATCGTTGACTCTTTCACCGCTTTCATGAACGAAAAAGAACAGGAGAAGTGGCTCACAGGTATTGCCAATGATGAGAAATACAAACAGTATATACCTGACGAAGCAACTCTCAACGCATATGTTGAGGAAACCAAGAGTGCTATTCTCGACAAAGAACCTCGTCCTGATCCCAATGATGATTTCGCTCTCAAGAGTACGGTCATGGATACTCTGAATGAAGTTCACGAGAATCACAGCCGCGAAGTTGTTGAAGCAAAAGAGAGCAGCAAGTTTACTCCGCAGATGACTAAAGACGAGTCAACGCAGGAAGTCCTCAATAGTAAACAGAATAATGCACCGACCACGTCTGTTGAAACAGCAGAAACATCTAAACAGACAAGCGAAACATCAACCGAAACGAAAAAAGGACCGCTTAGCCGCTTGAAAGCTCGTTTTGCAAGCGTTAGCAACTCGACAAATACTGACACACCGAGCCACAATGACGATTACAGTAAGGACTGATGTCCGTGTGTCATAGCTCAGAGGGCTGCGACAGCAGCCCTCTTTTGATTACGGGTGCAAGGCACCCGTCGGGTTGGTTAAAAAATCATTACTTTTGATCATTAAAAAAAGGAAATATATACCAACGAAAGGAAATCACATATGAACAATTATTATGGTTTTACCGACGGTTTGCATCCGGAAATGAAGAAACGAGTGATCAAGTGTTTATCTGGACGGTCGATAGACAGTGTCGGCAAGCACACGATAGCCAGCGATGTGGTAGAAGAGCTCGTTCGCAGAGGAAGTAAGTTTTATACGGCGCAGGAGGCTCGACCTGTAGCTCCGTTCGACATCAAATATGACGATACATTTTGTGCGTCATACAGACGACTGGAAAACGAGCCTGTACCTACAAATCCAGCTTTTGCAGAAAAAGACTGGTGTGTCCTCGTTGTGACACAGTATTGCTATGGTATATACCTGAGCAAGCTCGTCAACGAAGGGCGTCTGACTATCGATGAGCTTATAAATACTGCTCAATCTTACGTATGAATATAGCCCTGTGCTTTATAGCATAGGGCTATACTTTTATTATAAATATACAAATTATAGCAACAGCCTACAAAATACAATCTCATACCTTGACAAGCAATTAATTATGTGATATACTTATAAAGACATTGTATCAATGACACCTCTGTTTTGACAGATATTATGACATTTTCTTATTTTTATGCGGTAGCCCGCATACGGTTGGTTATTAAAAAACATAATGCACAATAAGGAGAATTGATACAATGATTAGATTTATACTTAAGATAATTGTCAGCCTGCCCATCATACTCATCAAACTGGTATGGAGAACATTTATGGTAAACATCATAGCACTTCCGCTTACAGCATGGTGGCTTGTACCACCGGCTGCACAGAACGATGGTGCTGCATTTGAGTCTGCATTTATCACTGTTATGGTCATCACAGGTCTCATAGCGCTTGGATTTTCAATCAAGTGCTGGAAAGAATCTTATGAAGATGACCGTTGGAGTGGTGGCCACATTCACATTAAGTGGTAAAACAGTACAAAGTGCAAAAGGTTCGGGTGAAAACCTGAACCTTTTTTTTGTAATTAGTGTTGACAAGTATACGTGAATATGTTATAATATTCTCATAAACGTGAATTTTCTATTTTTTCTATACAAAGATTTGAGGTGAAACACTGTGAAAAAGATGTTCGTTTGTACCAAACCGATCGTTGAACCGAACGGCGAACTGCAACAACATCTTCTCGGCATTTTATCTCAAAACGAAAAGGGTGAATATAGCTTTCAATACAAGCTGGGACCGAACGACAACGGATTGCTATTACCCATCTTTCCAGACAAAGATAAAATCTATTCTGATCATGATACTCATCTTCTCTTAGACGACTATCTGCCGTCTGAAAATGATACATCTTTTATGAAAGAGATTTTGAAAAAATCCGGCATGAAAGAATATGACGAATGGGAATGGCTCAGAACGTTTGAATCAATCGATGAAAACACTTCAACACGTTTGTATGAAACTTTACCTGATAACGTGATAGTCCATGTTGACTTAAACGACTGTTCCAACGAAGTCGAAACAGAAAATAACGAAGAATCTGATTTCGATGATAACGAATTCGAAGACGAAATACCATATTTTGAAGACGAATCATCAGATGAATATGGACCTGAGGATTTTAACGAATCAAATGAAACAACCGATTCAAACGATTTCGACCTCGACGAAATGTTCCCGTTCGATGAAATATCGATACCGAATGAAGCAAACAATGCACCAAACGATGTTATCATAAAAGACGAAACTGATGTATTAATCGATGATGTACCGCAACAGCAACATGTCGATTTGTCCAAAACAGAAAATAAAACCACAACGACTGTTTTGATTAAAAAAAGCACGAAAAGAAACCAAACAGATACAGCAGACTTCATTGCACCACCGCCTGAGGACCCGTCTGAGCTCATAAAATTAAGACTCAATAGAAATATAGAACAACGCCAACGAGCCTTAGAAGAAATGAAAAAATCAAACACAGAATGAATTCTGTTCTACCCGAAAACCTTGTTACAAACACATTTGATCCCAATTCCTCTGTGACTAGCGTCACAGCGGAATAATAAATAGATAAAATATCCATTTTGTTTTTTTCGGAAAAAGATTCAATCGCACGATTGAGTATTTTTTACACTATCGACATCACAGAAAAGAGGTGACAGCATTGACTAAGAGCGAATTTATCAAGACCGTAAGCGACAAGACGGGATACACCAGGAGAGAAATCACGACAATACTGAAGACAATGGGGGATACCATCACTGACGCCCTGATTGAGAATCAGACTGTTTCTTTCGTCGGTTTTGGATCATTTTTCACACGTGAGCGCTCCGCCAGAAATGGCATAAACCCGCGCACCCATGAAAAGATACAGATTCCGGCAAGACGTACTCCCGATTTTAAGTTCGGCGCTACTATCAAAAGAGCTATTATAGCTCATGATTCTGCTGCCAATACCACAAAATCCAAGGGAAAAAAGAAGAAGTAATTTCTTCTAAATCGGGTCTTAATTGACCCGATAATATGTATCATTAGCTCAGCCGGTAGAGCACGGCACTTTTAATGCCGGTGTCCGGGGTTCGAATCCCCGATGGTACACCATTCAGGCCCAATAACCTGACATCACGACAACATTGAACCGACCACTTTGTAATGACATCATGTATGACATAGTAAACAAACAACATGCAAAAGACAACATGCATGGTCTCATTGACACACCCAAAATTAAGGAAAGGAGTGGTCGTATTGCAAATTACAGATGTGAAGATTCGCAGTGTTTCCGATGAGGGAATATGCAGAGCTATGGTATCAGTAACTTTTGATAACCAATTTTGTATCCATGAGATACGAATAATTCAAAAGGGTGACAAACTGTTCGTAGCAATGCCTAATCGTCGTGACAAAACAGGCGTATACCGTGATATTGCTCATCCTATTTCGATAAAATTCCGCAACGAAGTAGAAAATCAGATACTTGACGAATATGAGCGCTATATGGCAAGCGCTGCTGTAGCAGATGACAATAATCAAAACAGTTAAATTCAATCATTGAAAACAAAACACGAACCTTGGTTTCATGATTGACGTGGGGTTGGCAGTACGTGAGTCTCCCTTAAAACTGCCATATATGCTGTTAATAGGTTAACTGCCTCAAAACAGCTCCAATTGTGCTCCGACAGTCGGCACATTAAATATTGTCTGTCACAAGGCTGAGTTATGCAAGTAGCTGTGGCTTGCGTCACTGGGTCATGCTGTGAAGTATTGCCTAGTGGGACTAACAAAACCACGACTTAAACCGCTGCACATACGACAACATGGGAATGACATCATGGTCAATATCGTGGTAATGACATCTTTGCTGACACCTTGGATAACGACATCTTAGTCAACATCTTGTGTGACAACATTGAACGACATCTTTGACTGGACAGCTTGGGACGACATCTTTGACGACAACTTGATAATGACATCTTGATTCGACATCACGGAACGACATCGTTGACTGGACGACATAGGAACGACATCAAGCAGGCAACAGCGAACGCATATCTCCCATTTGCTGCCGTATGAGTTGATTTTCATACGGCACTTTCGACAGTAATGCTACATTGTAGCCCTTATATATTTTAGCGCTACTCAATTTCACGGCAAATCTGACATCACGAACGACATCTCTGGGAAGGACAATTGCTATGAGTTACGAATCCGGTACTCCGTATGGTTTCTATTACGTTGACAGGGAATATATCGAAGCTCTTGCGTCACGCGACGAGCATGTCCCAAAATGCGATTACGAAGACGAGGGTCGCAGCCGCAAGTTCTATTGTGGACCAGTAACTCACGAAGATGGCGTTGATTATTTTGTACCAGTATCTCACCAGATCAAAGGCAATATGGTCATACAGGGTTCTCGTTACGATACCGGCGTGACAGAATATTATGGAACATCAATAACAGATAGTAACCACAATAAAACAGGAAACTTGGATTTCAGATTTATGATTCCGGTTGTAAATACTGAATATCTCACACCTTTTGAACCAAAAGGCTTCAGTGCTGAACAAAACACTTTTTGTCAAAAGTATAGAAAGACAATTCAAAACATAGCTCATCAAACATATAGCAACATAAAAACAAAAAACTATGATTTTCTGAACGAATCAGCTATCGATCACGATAATGCATTGCTGGGGGCTTTTGATTATGACGATGAATACACTGAACAAATCGAATCTGGTCAGAAAAAAGAAACAGCAAGACAAATAGCACTACGAAAAGCGCGTCTCCTTGCTTCATCTAATTTGAGCAACATTGTTGATAAACAAGAAATAGCATCTGAACTTGATCATCCATCTTCATGAAAGGACCTACTATATGAACTTTACAAAATCTGACAACCCTTGTGGCGTACCGTTCGGACTTTACCGAATAGACCACGATTACATAAATGCTTTACGCAAAAGAGAAGCTAATATCATTGACCCTGAAGTCAACGACCTCTATTGCGGTCCTGTTTTTCACGGAACGTGTGAGAGAGGTGTTTTTGGAGATTATGCACCGGTCGATGAGAATTTCTACAACTCCAATAAACTGTTCTTAACTGCATTCTGTGATGGTGTATATGCCAATTTCATAGATTTCACCAAAATGATACCAGTTGTAAATGAGCGATATCTGACAGCATATACAGATAACGAACATCTAACCAAGTTTTGCGAAGGCGGAAAAGAAGAGCTTGAAATCTGCGGCGACGCTGCTATGACTGCATACAAGGAAAAGAAGCAGTATCCGCTTATATGTTTCTAACGAAACAGCTATCACCCTGTATAACAATGCAGGGTGTGTACGCCGGGGTAGCGGAATTGGCAGACGCGGAGGACCCCAAATCCTCTGATAGCAATACCATGCGGGTTCAAATCCCGCTTCCGGCACCAGTGCCAAACGGGTGGCTGGCTATAGACAGCATAACGGTGTACGTCGGATACCCGATACCGGCTACACAGGAACCGTGCTACCAGACGGAACTTAACCTCAAAGGCTACACGGCAGAGGTGACAGTCGGAAAGACGACACGTCCACAGCAGATTAGAGAAACGGTATCTCGCTGGGCTCATAACCCAGAAATAACAGGTTCGACTCCTGTATCTGCAACCAATAGATCTCTTACAAAATACGAAAGGAATTGACGTAGACCATGATGTACCGAAAGCTAACAGACCACGAAAAACAAACTCACCCCTCGATCCATTGCACAGGCAGCGTACGTGGTATGAAGAAACTTGGATACTGGGGCAAATACGATACTATCGTACGTTGCGGACAGTTCCTGTACAATATGTCAATTACTATAAACGGTCATTAACACATCGATGCATACGGGTTCAAGTCCCGTCGTCGGTACCAACGCAGTATGTTGACTGGCTCACCTCAAACGAAGCGTACAAATCGGAAGTAGCGTGATGACAGCTCGGAAAGACGAGCAATTCGGTCCGTTAGTCAAATGGTTAAGACACCGCCCTTTCACGGCGGAATCGGTGGGTTCAATTCCCCCACGGATCACCAATCAGACGAGAGTCTGAAAACAGCAAAGATGTCGCGAAAGCGATAGACGATACAGCCGCCGTCCGGTTAACGGCTCATGGTAAAGCTGAAAGTTATTTGACCAATAGCTCTATAATGCCCACACTGTGGTATATGTCAGACAGTAGCTTAACTGGCAGAGCAAGGGACGTGTTCCCCGTATGTCGGTTCGAATCCGACCTGTTGTCTTCGCTGTTTATTATAATGTAAAGCCGTTTGGCAGTCCGCCTGCCAATGTAACATAGCAAAATCTGGCATAGCGGCGGCAATAGTCGCTGCAAGCAGGGCGATAATCCATCAGGGATTATCATTGGACAATGAGGCGGGGCATTGCTCCAGACAAGCAGAAAACAAGGTGATAACTTGTTTTCCGGTCCATTGACATCGTTGACAAAGACAAATTTGAAAGGAACTAGACAACATGGTTGACATGACAAAGCACAGATCTCCCGACGCTATCGAAAAGACGATTTCCATACCGTCTATCGAAGCTGTGAAAGAATTCGTAAACATTGCAGCAGAATATACCTGCGACGCAACAATCGAAAACGGCAGGTACGCCATAGACGCTAAGTCTATCCTGGGCGTATTCAGTCTTGACGTGACCAAACCGCTTACGCTGGTTCTGGAAACACCCTCAAGAATCTACAACAACAAGGTCGATGACCGAAACGATTTTATCGAAGCTATCCGCAAGTTCATTGTTGATGATGAACCGGTGAAAGCTGAAAAGTAACCACTTGCAGGACTGTAGGCTTAAAAGCAGCCATCAGCTAAAGAGTGAACTCATCATATCGTATCTGAATTGTTTTTGTGTAATTTTAGGGTTTGTTTTCGGACAGATATATCGGAATATATATCACGGCAAGACATGAAAACAGATATGATATCAACAAACCGATATCGTTCTCTGGCGTAATAGCACACCTGCCAATCAACCACAATGCAGGAGCAGGGCTCCTGCCGGGTTGATAATAAATCGTAGTGTTCTGTAAACACTCGATACAGAGAGCATACGCACAAACACAGCGGGTTTTCATCCACCATTTCCCCGCAATTGAACTCACAAATCACATCCTATGATTTTTGAGATTTTCTCCCGCGTATACCATCTGACCCCGCAGCCAATAACATTTGCCAATGACAATGCGATTGACTGCGGGTTAATTCGATAACCTTTCTTTCCACCATATAGAGAAACGCAAGGTTTCCTTCCTTTCCTTGCGTTTACACGTCGGAGTGTAGTGCTGTGAAAGCGCAAAAAAGCGAACCGCTTTTGGTAATTGGTTTGAATCCAATATCTGACGCCAAATATAAAGCTGAATGCTAACGCATTCCGGCTTTATATTTTTTTCAAAAAAAAAGCAATATTCGAAGGAAGAGAGAAAGGTTAATCGAATGAAATATTATTACGGAATGCAATCAATTTTTGAAATACTGCATGACGCTTTAGTAATTCCGACATTTGGAAATGTTCGAAAAGATGGATCTCTCGTCATGAATGACTCCATCTCGAAAGAAGCGCAGCAACTGTTCAAAAATGAAAAGATTCTAGGCGAATTAGTACAGGAACACGGACATCACGTTATCTGGGTCGATGAGCCAGTGCGCAATCTGTTCGGCGAATACCATTTGATACTACTGCCAATCGTCAGTCGAGTTGACCACGACCAACGGCTAATACGTCTTATAGGAATGTTTCAGGAACTAGCAAACATAATAAACGAGAAACAATTGCACAACGTAATTATTCCACCTATTGATAAAATATATGGTCTTGACTATATCAACGAGATTGAGCCGGTACTGAAAGTGCTTATGCCCTTTGATACTGTGACAGTGTATTCGGCAAAAACAGACCAACCTGAATTTGAATCAACTGTGCCAAAGAAAAAAATCGTTGAACAGATACCAGAATCTGAAACAAAGCCTCAGCCCAACGTATCTTCTGATGATTCAGCGGCTATAGTTCTTTATCTCGGAAGACAGGACGTTGAAAAAATACAAAACGGTGAAATACAGTATGTTGACGTTTTAAGAAAACCCAAAATTACAACACCGATTCCCATCTATATATGCTCTAACGTCAGCAAAGCGCCTAAAATGTATCGCACCAGAAAAACCATTGTAGGACGTGTCATGTGCGATAGCGTGACGCGCATTGAATGCACAAAAAAGAACAAAAGGGAACGCCGATATCGTTTTTCAATCAAAAACTATCAACCGATTCAAAGTCCAGAGCCAATTTATCTAATAGCGTTATGTAATGATAATAACAAGACTCAGATGATAATGCTTGAAGATTCAAAACTCAAATACACCTATTTCATGGAAACTGAGACATTGAAAAATATGTTTCCGCCCCGATAATTTACGCCACTTGAGTGGCGTCGGTTTGCTCTAAAACTAAAGGAAACTTTGTGAGAGGGGTAAACCTATGACATTAGATTTAGACATTTGCACGGAATATAGCACAGAAGACATCAGAAACATGCTGTCAGCGTCTGGCGACACGGCTATTGTGGTTAAAATTAACGCAGAACCCAAGCCTTTTCGATTCAATCGCTGTTTCGAATCTGATGCCGAAATTGCTAACCGCATTATAGACATCTTTGGTTCGACAAGAATAGAGTTTGATCACGAATGGAGAAAGGCTTTCCCCGAACCCACAGCCGAGGAACTGGAAAGAATGCTCGACGAGGAAGCAGAGCGTTATTGCGAAGAAACTGAAAATGCAGGCGAACTCGAAGACGCAACGCTCCATCACTACTACACTGCTTAAAGACGAACGAACCGTTAGATGAACTTCTGACGGTTCTTTTTTATGCTCAAAAAAGGAAAGGAAATAATTATGAACTATAATTCACTCTCTACAGAACAGCAACTGTTCTGTGACACAGCCTTATCTGGCAAAAACGTTCGCGTGGAAGCCTGCATCGGTTCTGGAAAGACCACTGCAATACAGGCTTTATGCGATATGTTCCCGAAGAACAAGCTGATCCTGTATTTGACCTATAATAAGCTGCTTAAAATTGACGCTAAAGCTAAAATCCAAAACAGCAACGTCATTGTTACAAACTATCATGGCTTCGTATACCCTTATCTGATGAGAAACGGTATCCGCTGCGGTATTTCTGACGCTATCAGAGAATTCACAGCCAACAAGCTGTCCATACCTCGTTTTGATATACTTATCATAGATGAGTATCAGGACATCGAGCTTGATTTTGCTGAAATGCTTGAATACATCAAGTCAACCAATCCCAACATGCAGATCATCATGGTTGGTGACATGGCTCAGAAAATTTACGACAAGACCACCCTTGACGTAGAAACATGGTCCGAAAGTTTTCTTAATGAACATGTTGAACTTGAATTCACACAGTGCTTCAGATTACAGCCAAAACTGGCGGCAAAACTTGGGCGTATTTGGCACAAGAACATCGTTGGTGTGAATAAGAACTGCAATGTATCTGTTATGGGAAAAGATTCAGTTGTAACATGGCTCAAAGACAAGAACCCCGGTGATATACTATGCCTCGGCGGTAAGACTGGTGGAATGACAGATGTTCTCAATATACTCGAAGAACGTTATCCTGCCACATTCAATAAGCATACTGTTTACGCAAGTATCAAAAACAGTGATGCCAATGTTGAACCGAACGAAAACACTGCTATCTTTACAACATACGACAGCTCAAAGGGTATGGAAAAGCCCATATGTGTCGTTTTCGACTGGGACGAAGCATATTGGGCAGTTCGCAACAATCAGCCCGGCGTTGACAGCGAAATACTTCGCAATATATTCTGCGTCGCTGCGTCTCGCGGCAAGAACGAAATTGTATTTGTGCAGTCTATCAAGAATCATAAACCTGTTGAATTGCTCTCAGAAAAGACGCTTATGAGTGTTACAGAAAAGAAAGCATTGACTGACACATATACAGACTCAATGTTCAATTTCAAATTCGTTGAGGAAATCGCGAAGACGCAGGAGCTGATAAATGTCGTAAAGATGGATTCGAATGAATCACTCATTGAAATCAATGAGCGTGACGCTCTTATCGACCTGTCACCGTGCATTCAGGCTTATCAGAAAACTGTGTTTTTCAGCAATTATGACATTGATGCACAGCTGACGTTTGCATTTCAGCAGAACGAAAAGACTGTGCCTGACTTGTCCAAGTATACAGCTGAGCAGAAACTGCTCATGCTTGTATCTCAGCAGACTCATCAGAACAGATATTACAATCAGGTCAAACTGCCACTGGTTAATCCAGTACAGCATAACAAGCTGATGGACAGACTGTCAGAAAGACTTGACCGTGATGAGAACGTACAGGGACAGATGACTATGAACCTGAAAGAAATCAAAATTCATGCCATAGCTGATGTGCTTCGTGATGATTCAGTCTGGCAGATTGAATACAGACAGGAGCTTCGCGTTGAGGACTTTCTCAAGGCTGCATTGGACAGTATACTGTTCAAGAGACCGTACTGTGTTCTATGGAATACGCGCAATAATGAACTTTTCAAGGTTTCTGTTGAAGAATCAAAGGTTGACGCGTTTCTTGCTCAAGTTTACCGTGTCATCACAAAGCAGAAGTCTGGAGCATCAATGACAGACTCAACAACTGCTCCAAAACATGTTTTTCGAGTAGGCGAACGAGTTTGCCATTCTCAGTTCGGCAACGGCGTTATCGTAGATATCCGCAAGACATTACGTCAGTCTATCATGGACGTTGTCTTTGACAATCGTGGCAAGAAAACAATCGCGGAAGAATACTTAAAGCCTGTTGCATGAGAATAATCACCATCCGTAATGCGGTCTGTGACCGCATCGGAATGGTTGATAATAAAAGGATATGACAACGATGAACCAATCTGTAAAAAGCAAGAAAACAAACAATTCATCCCGCTCCAACAAAAATAATACGCAAATCACTGAATGGATTCCTGCAAATGCTCGTTCCAAAAGCAGTATGTGGAAATGCTCAGCTTGTGATAAAATATGCTACTGCGTAACAGGCAATAATTGTAAGTATCCGCAAAAGCGCATAAATCCTTACAAATTTTGCCCGAACTGCGGCAGACAAATTAGCAACAGAAAGTGAGGTAACATCGAGATATGATCAAGAAAACAATAAGAATGAGTGACTGCGTAGGTAAATACGCGACACTCGACCATTCTATTAAGAATGGGGCAGGGCAGTGTATCAAAAAGGGGTCGAAAGTGAAAATCGTTGACTATGGTCGCTCGCTTTCTATCAAGACTGATACATGCACACAATGCGGACAGTCTTGCTATATCCGAGGAGTCAAGAAAGAAGAGCTCACGTTGTGTACTGAAAATGAAGACTGTAATACGAAATGGATAAAAGTGAATGCAATCATACAATGTGATAAATGCGGTTTCGGAATGTATCCAACCGGTTATTTCTTCGAGTATGACAAGTGCATCAGAGCTAACGATAACACTTATAGACCTAATTTCTGCCCAAACTGCGGCAGAAATATGAAAAACGAGAGGCAAACGCATGAATGAATACTTATCTCGTGCTCGTGTGCTTGAGGTTTTGCAGGAAATCGGCGGCTGCGACGCCGACCCCGATACATGGGCTGATGGCTGGGACAAGGCTATCGACGAAGCCTATAACCGTATCAAAAGCGAACCTGCTGTCAATAACCCAGACACAACGATGTTGAACGATAACTGCATAGACCGACAAGCGCTTATAGACCGCTTAACATCAAGCGGGGCTATATGTGATTTCGGACTGCACATTATAAAGCAGTTTCCTGCTATACAAACAAAGGAGTGATAATCACATGACACAAGAAGACGCAAGGATTGTCGTCGCTATCAACGATTTTGCTGAAAGTGTGCATAAAAATGCAATAAAACACGGTTGGTGGGAATCGTCGCGCAATTTTGGCGAATTAATCGCACTCTGCCATCAGGAATTATCAGAAGCACTTGAATCGTTTCGTGACGGACACAGACCTGACGAAACTTACTACGATAAGAACGGCAAGCCTGAGGGTGCTCCGTCTGAACTAGCTGACGTAATACTGCGCATATTCGATATGTGTGGTCATTACGGAATAGACATTGGGTCCATGCTTGTCGAAAAGCATGAATTCAATAAGACAAGACCGTACAAACACGGTGGAAAGGTAATATAAACAATGTACGATGAACAGACCAAAATCGAACAGCAGTGGTGCGTTAAGCAGTTCGCTACACACAAGGCAACACTGATTCAGGATACAGATCGCTATTTTGCTGCTGATTGGCGCAGATCCGATGGCAGCGGCGATTACTATGCAAACTTCATCGTTGACAAGAAGCGCGGCAGTCTTATCATCAGCGGCGACCTTGGCGATTGTATTGCTACATGGTACAACGAACTCACGCCTGCAAAGCTCTGTGGTTTTATCAGACACGATGTCGGATACTTCATCAGCAAGTTTCAGGCTTCGTCTGATAAATATGTCTACGACGAGGACGATGTGCTGGCAGATATCAAGAAGTATTTCAGGGAATACGACTACGAAGTTAATTCTGGTCTTGATTACGCAAGCGAAGAAGAATTCTGGGAACTGGTAAGCGACGAGGTGAACAACAGCTGTGACGGCAATTCTTTTCATCCAACAGAACGTCTGATCGAGTTGATCAAAGAATATGACAGCGACTACTGGCAATGGCTGCATTACTGCGGAAAACGCATTCACAAGCGCGTATACCTGTGGGTTTACGCTTTTGAAAAGACGCTCAAACAGCTTGGGTACATCGAAGGTAATGAAAAGCCTGTTTGAAGGGAGATGACCTCAATGTATGAGATACTTTTCCGTGGAAAGCGGACGGACAACGACGAGGGCGAATTTGTTTACGGCATACCAGTAGAGGGTGAGCCATTATTAGACATGGGCAAGCGAACCTATATCATCACCAAACCCGGAGTACAGTGGGTGGACGGGGTATACATGACCTATGATGAATGCATTGAGGTTGACCCCGAAACAGTCGGTCGGTTCACCGGGCTGACGGACAAGAACGATACCAAGATTTTCGAAGGGGATATCATCAGGTGGCATGATAATACCGAGCTGTCTGTTGGCGGTCAAATTGCAGAGGTTTGTTTTGGCAAATACATGGACGCGGATAGAGTATTTGATGATATTTATCCGCTAGGCTTTTATATCAGATTTTCCGACAAAAACTGCGTAACAATAAGCTGTCTCGACGAATATAAGAACTATTTCGACATTATCGGCAACATTCACGACAACCCGAAGAATCATATCATAGGTGGACACAATGAATGATTATCGCAGACTCACCGATTTTACGGACGATGAAATCAGAACTATTCTGACAGATATTTTCAATCCGGTGAGAATAGAAAACATCGTCCGTCACGAAAACGATGAAACTATCACGGTTGATATTACAACAGACGGCTGGGACGATGGTGAAACTCACGGTTTTGAAATCACTGATGAGATAGAACTAACGCCGTCTGGTATAGAAATCGTTTCATTTTCTATGGATCATGACGACATATTATTGTATCGTCAGTATCTGCTGTTGAAAGGCTGCGATTACAGACTTAGAGACCTGAAAATCGTCACGAAATCTGCAAAAAATCTCAAGCCATGCCCATTTTGTGGAAAACCCGGCAAATTGACTGAGATATACGGAGCAAATATCGACAGTACATCAAAACTATTATCATATCGAGTTGGCTGTCGCAGCAACAGATGCGCTGTAAGACCCGGTATAATAGACAGGTCAAAGACCACGGCTGTTACCAAGTGGAACACACGCAGAAACGAATAAGCAAGAAAGGAAATCAACATGGTCATATATGTAGAATACGGTCTCGCTTTTAACGGCAGCTTGGCTCAGATCAAGACTTACTACAAGTTCGAATCTGACATGGAGTTCGCAAGATGGGTCGGAACGAGTTTCAGCTATGAGCATATTTTGGCACATCAGCGTGTTACCAAAACCGATATCGAACGGATATGGTTCACCGATGATTATCGCGAACCTTTGGTATATGACCGTTATATCCAAATTTTTGACGAATATGGCAGAACGCTCAATATCAGGGATTTCAAACCTCTGATAGACATAGCTTCTGAAATGTCCTTTTCAGAACTTCGTGCTATCAGCCGTCGAAACAATTATCACCCTCACAATCGCAGACAGGGCAAAACTCATCGCAAATGGGGACATTACAAGAGCTTCTACAAGTACTCTGGTGTTTCATTGCGTCCCGATAAACGTGACTACGAAGATTGTGGCGAATATGTTACATATCTCCACCACAAAAATCGTAAACCTAATAATGACTTCGGTTATTGGAACGATCGTTTCGCACCAACTGAAAATAACTGGAAAGAAAAGAAGATCAGAAAACAGTATATGTGGCACAAACCATGCCACTGTGATACCCACAAGGAGAAGGAGCAAAATGATTGACCTCATTAAGTCAGCAAAAACCATTCAAAAAGCGTTAGATAAACAGACGCTTGAAAACACGACATCTGGTTGGATGGAAGAGAATGTTACGCAGGCTATATACAACGGTGGCTTCGAAATAAAAACACCAAAAATTGACCCTGATATAGACAGCTCTTATATCGCATGTTCCTACGAAACGCTCACGCTTTCCAGAGGAATAGGTAAATGCTTTCACATAGATGAGCTTGACATCGATGAAAATGACATCGTGCCGACCATAACAGCTGTCATAGCTGCGTTTCAACGCAAAAGTATCAATCCCAGAATCGATGCGTACCGCTACTCTAAACTAGCAGCTATTGCTGGTATCCGTGAATTTTATACACCGGATAAAACCACAATAATGCCCGCATTATTGAACCAACTTGACAAAGTTCGTGATGTGATCGGAAACAAACAGGATATAGTTATCACCATAAGCCGCCCTATTTATGACAAGCTCGTGTTATCAGACAAAACTGCTCGAAATATTAAAAAATCTCATTTCAAACAAGGCGAACTTGACTTGTACATCAAGTCTATCGACGGTGTTCCTATGATTCCTGTACCATCTGCGAGAATGAAGACTATGTACACACTCGATAAGCGTGAAAACATCAACTGGATCATCTGTCCCAAATCAGTTCCTGTTGGAATCAGTAAGACAGACGACATAACGATTACCACGCCCGAAACCAACCCATTTAATGAAACATGGGATATTGATTACAGCAAATATTATGACCTGTTCATACCCGACAACAAGAAAGCTACTATTGCTGTTTCCATTGAGGAATAACACTTGAAAGAGGTGACAAAACCAACATGATGAATTTCAATTTCATCACACCGGATACTAAGATGTAACTCAGAAGAAAGGACAAACTACTATGGCTAATAAATCATTGTTGGGCAACGACAACTTCGATACGCAGACATCTTACTGATGTCACGAAGAAAGGAGAATTGGCATGACCAAAAACGAAATCAGAGCAGATTTATGCCTCGCAATCAACCTAGCAGAACAGCTTGAAAATCAGCTTCACAAGATTGAAGACGAACTTAACTCCGGAGATGATACTATTATCGGATACTGGTTCGACAAGATATGTTCTTTCGAACCCGCC